>VTLG01000944.1_pt1 | contig 23957 bp, 38 predicted proteins | sample 4694571 | NCBI WGS metagenome assembly VTLG01 (sample SAMN12604809, study PRJNA352737) | marine metagenome | biome: ENVO:00000447; feature: ENVO:00000209|ENVO:00000569|ENVO:01000036; material: ENVO:00002151; isolation source: viral sequences binned using virsorter ...
TGGTAACAGAACCCCCAGCCAATGGAATCATCCTAGCATCACTGTTGCCACTTGCGTGAGAAAATGCAGAACTCCTATGCCATCTTTGGTGATTCAATTTCCACTCTACACCACCTACAGTTTTATAATATAAATCTCCATCTGAATTTTTAACATATAACTGTCCTCGTGAGGGTGTGTTTGTTGGAGTATCGTCCTCTCCCGGAAACGGTGTTGGTGGTATTTCAACTATTGAACTTTCAGCAAGCTCTTTTTTGGTTATTTCACCTATTTGTTGTTGTAATCTATTTATAGCTTGAGCAGTGATTTTATCTTTAGGCTTTCTATCAATCGGTCTCAATTTCAATCCTCCTAATCTCTACACTATCCTTTGAGTTATCACTCAACCTAAGTTTTATATTTTTTGCCCTAACCCCAACCTTTAAACTATCCAAACTTTTTGATGGATCCAGTTTTCTAGTCCATATAACAGAATCCTCCTCGTTTTTAAGCAAATCTATTGAAACACTTTGGCTATTAGTTTTATACCTAATATGTATTCGTCTAATCATTTTATCTCTATTATAATTAGAAGTAATTGGAATCCAACCAGTTCCAACCCCACAGCTTATATTTACTGGAGTAACTTCATAATCTATTGGAGATGTAAACTCTTTAATCTTAGTCTCATCAGATGAGTTTTTCACTATCCATACAATATTATTTAAATCTTGAATCATATATTCAGAAGATCCTTCGTGAATAGATAATATATATTTTGACCAATTCTCTTCATTTATTGCAAAAGAGTCTAAATCAAATATAAAAAAATTATTATTCGATATTTGTACGATTAATCGATTAGACTGAACATCTTTAATAGTTTTTATCCCATTGTGATAAAAATGCTGATATTCACTTTTTATAGAGCTTGAAATTGGAGTTAGCTCAAAATTAGCATTTAAATAATAATAATTATCCTTACCAGCAAAAAACACACCACCATCATACGTCACAATGGAATCTGGAGCAGAACACCCTACATCTCTTATAGCTTCTATTGTACTCCATTGCTTAGGATCTGACGTAGGAACACTTACTCTAAAAATTCCATTATCCATAAACACCACAATATCGCTTAGTAATGTTTCAATTCCGTGAATCTCTCCACCTTGTAAATCTTGCAAATATATATAATTAGATATAGGCAATACGTCTGGCTGACCTAATTCTGAAAAAATAATCCAGTCTTTATGCACTTCATTCTTACCTTTTGGATTTAAATTTACGTTAGCTACAAACCTTCTTCCATTTGCACTTGTAACATATTTATAACCCACCTCTATACTAGATGTATGAGGGAGTGGATGATACTCACCATCTGCCAAACCTTTATCCCAAAATACTAATGATGTTTCATTATTTCTAGCTCGAATCTGAAAATTATTTGAAATATGTATCGTACCAGATGGAAAAATTCTTGCGTTACCATTATCTATTGTCTCATTAATAACCATTCTATCATCTTCGAAATAAATTTTACTAGGGGAGCCAGCCCCAGCATCCTCCAACATTTTTATAGTAAAGAATCCATTATTATGAACTGTTCCAGAAATCCTTACTTTATTTCCAATGATCCAATACCTTCTTTTATTATCACCGAGAGATGGATTAACTAAATTGTTTTTATATAAAGAATTGTCACTTTCACTAAACACAGCATCATCTATCGATACTTCATTAAATAAATTATAATGTGTTGATAGATCTTCTGTATATGAATATTGCCCAGAAAATTTATCTTTAAAAATAGACCTTTTTGAATTATTATGAATATGTCCAATCTCAGCCTCTGGAGTCATATGTTCTACCACGCTAATTCCATTTAAATTAGGGTGAACACTACCACTTCCTATATATGCCCAATCCTTATGACCACTATCAGAGTCTAGGTCTAATGTAGGACTTGTATATACTTGCTCACCTCCATACATTTTATAAACTTCTAATGTCTTAGCTATAACTAAATTATCTACATAAAGCATACAATCCGTAGAAATATTGCTTGATCTTTTGGTAACTTTTATAAATAAATATTGAGTTGCACTTTCAGCTTTAAATGTTCCAGTTACATTAACCCAGTTAATAGTAAATGCTGGGTTTAAATAATCTAAAGTATCATTACCGGGAGGAGTATCTGAGGCTGATGACTCTGTAGTACTTCCCTCCCAAGTACCAGTTTTATATTGAGGTCTTACAGCCTTAAAATCTAATTGTGTTAGAGTGTTACCTATTTGATAACTGTCTGATATAGAAGATGCAGTTGGCTCTGAGTGATCCGTAGCTCCAACCATTACCTCTATAAAATCAACATTTGGATCATCCATATGAGCATTTAGTTTACTTGTTTCCACCCCAACCATCATTGACAATTTATATTCTCTAGGATATGTAGGAGTGCCACCCATATCATCAAATATATCGGTTCTTATTTTATGTGAAGTAACCCATATTCTTTCGGATGAAAAATCTTGACTTTCTCCAAGCATTATTCCTTTAGCTGACGAACCAACGGTACCAGCTCCTAAATAAGTATAATGACCAGCCCAAGTACCAACAGCTTGATCGGAGATAGACGCACCACCTACTGTAGTTGTGTACCATTTTAAGACCTCTCCAGTACCTCCAATTTGATGTTCTACATCATCATACTGTAAATCACCAGCAATATATGCATACTGCCCCCAGATAGCACCATTCCCATCACCCGGCAGACCAGTTGTACCTTGATCTACATATATACAATCTTTTGTATTTCCTCTGATATCTCTATCTTGATAAAGGTCTGTGTTTGAATTGGTACCCATATGAATAATTAATTTTTTACCTATTAAAGAATCTTCATCAAAATTAGCTCCTTCTGCATAATATATCATTCCAGTATTTCCATCTATTGAATTTTTATAATTAATTGAATCATCAGTATCTGTAAGGCTCCTAGAAAGTATTTTATAATGGCTTGATAAATTTGAAGATAAACCTCTATAAATATTTATACCAGTAACTCTAGGATTCCAATTAGTATTATCAAACTTTAGGATACCTTCCATTGCAGTATTCGACTCAGCAAGACCTTTAGTATTAAATGAAGTAGGAGTTAAAAGAGACTCTTGTACCCCATCAAATAAGAGGCTATAACTATAATAATATGTGGTATTTTCTACAGACAAATCTAATGTTTTACACTCATCTGAAAACATCTTCAAAGAAAACTGTAAATTTTCTGACGAAGTATTTTTTATAGAGGACAGAGAAGAGCTTAATAAATACTCATTAATTATATTTCTTGGATGTGCAAAATCAAAAAAATATCGACCATTATAAAATTGTTTATAACTACCCCACAATAAACTGCGTTTAATATAATGATATATTCTAGATAAATGATTATGACCAAAAGATATTCGAACCATAGAACCATTATTTTCGAATTTTACTTCATCTCCTACGCCTTGTAATTTTGCAATCTCTTCAATATCTGTAAAATTATTAGATATTTTATATATTTGTCTATTTAAAGTATTTTGTTGTGAACGTATATCATATGCTATGTAATAATCATCCCCATTAGGAGATATCCAATGAATAATATTGGTTAAATTTTTATATCTAAAGAGAATACCAACCCCTAAAGCTAAACGCTTTATTATTTTGCCATCCTTTTTATTATTAAAATTAATTAATTCAGTTAACCCAGAACCAACTTCTTCTGGATCATAATGAGAATTAAATCCACCCTTTAATGGTATTTCTATTTTCATTTACCCTCTTGTGCTTGTAAGATATTGATTGCCTCTGCATAAGCCTCTTTAGCTCTTGAATTTGCATTGTCTGATCTCCATAATTCTGATTCTGCTAATCCTAATAATACTGGTTTTAATATTTCAGTAATTGGGTATTCATTTCTTAGTTCTATACCCTCAACCTCTTGTGTATACCAAAGTATAATAGATGATACAGTTATTGGGGTTACATATATTGCAGTATAATCAGAATAAGGTGAATAATTTTTACACACAGAAACCAATGTTCCATATTTATATCTAGTACTCTTGCTAAATAATTCATCCTTACTTACTATTTGACACTCTACACCATTTGCTCTAGCGTTAGCCACTCTTAATGGAGAATTACCAACAAAGCGATAATACATAAAACCACTATCATTATCTAAAGTAAGTGGAACCGTTGTCTTTGTAAGTTTTAATTTACTAAGACTCTTATCATCAATAATTGATAATAAAGTATAGTATGCATTATTAATAGCATCAATCTTCTGGTCCTCTGGGAACCTATAGTTTGCACTATCGTCCTCTACCCTATATTGTAATTCTGTTATTAGTTCTGATAAAAGCATATTTCTCCTAAGAGTAGGTGGGGTATTACCCCCACCCACAATGATTTAACTATTTTAATAACCTACTGCTCCACCGACTAACAAACCTTGTCTACTAGGATTAGAACAAACTAACTGCCCCATCCAGAAGATTCTAGATTGCATCACATCGTTAGCTTCTAGGTTTCTAAAGTTCTCAAACTCAAAGTTTCTTTTAGAATGAACTTTAAAGTCTAAGTATTTAGTATTTAAGAAGTACATATGACCGGCTGGACAATGACTATCTACAACAACACTAGCTCCCTTAAAACGTAATGTCTGAAACCCAGCATCTGCTAATGTAGCATCACCTTCAAACCTTTTATTGGCTTGTAGTGAACCCTCATAAGCATCATAGATAACTTGTGTAGTTACAATCAAATCTGGCTGATCTGAATCAACACTACAAGCACCATACATTTGTGTCATAGCCTTTACAATTTTTGCAACACCATTTTGCGTTCTTGTAAGATGACTATACGTAGCAGTTGCAAAGTCATCACCACCATTAACATTTAATGCATCATCAGTATCAATAGTATGACCAATAGTCCAAACAAAAGAATCTAGGTTTGCATTCCAGAATGTATTTGTAGTTGGTCCATCATCTGTATCTATACCACCTAGCTTTCTATCAAAACCAATAACTGCATTGTCAGTATCAACAGTTCCAGAGTCATTACCACTTTCTGGGAGATGATACACACTAGCACCAGTCAATCCAGTATAGTCATTGATATATCCACCTTGTGAAAGATTATCCCACGCTTGAGCATTTCCAGCAGATTGACCACCATTATATGTTCCAGCTCCATTTAATGTAGTAAGACCATCAACAACTGCTTCACTAGCAAATAATCCAGTACCAAAGGTATCACGGATAGACTTTTCAGCGTTACTCATTCTAGCTTTCATAATAGAAAGAACTCTATTAGAACCTTCGTTCATTTTAAGTTCTTCACCATTAATCAAGACTGCTGTGTAAGCTGTTGCCCAATTCCATTCGGATCTTTGAGCAATATCTGTGATATCTTGATCTGTTGCACCACTACTAGCAACAGCACCACTATTAGTGTATGTTAACCAACCAGTATTACTATTAATTGCGTATTCTACTGGAACAACTATTTTAGATCCACCATCTAACTTTTCTGCATTCTTTAAAAGTTTCAAACATAAAGCGTTGGAGTTGAAAATATTGTCCACCAGAATAGGCATAAATTTCTCTCTTGTGAGAGCCGATAACGTATTTGTTAAAGCCATTTAAAGCCTCCTATTCAAAGTATTTAGCAATTTCTGGGTCATCCATTGAAACCTCTTTGAAAGACTTGTATTTCTTAGGTTTAACCTCTTCAATAGCACCTTTCTGAGCTTTCGTGACAACCTTTCCAGAATTGCGTGATTTATTCTTATCTAACTTTTTATAGTGGCTAAGTTGCTCTTGCATAGCATCATAGGACCATTCTTTAAAAGCTCCATCAAGATCAACAATTCCATTCCTTATAAAGTCATCGCTATTTTTATCAGCGTACTCCAAGAATTTCATTGTATTCTCTCCTCCCAGTAAGTCTGGGTGCTTTGATTCTAAATCATCCATTGTGCTTTCCAGAAAATCCTCACGAGCCTCTTGAACACGACTACCTTCTATTCTTTCTAAGGCATTCAGTCTTATCTCGATGTCCGAAGGAGTCATATCCTCTGGATCATCTTCTAAAACTTGTACCTCATCAAGACCCAATTTATCAGCCTCACTAGGATTCTGATAAAAGTAATCTTTAATGTGTTCTTTGAAGTCCTCGTCTCCTTGAATCTTCTCAGCTAACTTATTCCACTTCGATAGTTTTTGAGCCTTCTCAGTATTAGATTTCTGCCAATTATCTTTATTATCAGCATCTTCTCTCCAAGACATTATGGTGTCTATATCATATCGTTCACCATCTATCTCAATTCTATCATCATCCTCCTCTGGTTCAATTACTTCATTAGAAGTTTCCTCAGATTCTGGTTTCGCTGTTTCAACTTCAGCATTTTGAGACTCTGTGGTCTCATCTAAAGAGGCTATCTCCTCTTCACTTAACTCTACTTCGTTGTACTTATTTGCCATTTGACACTCCTTTCGGGTTGGTCATTAAAAAAATTTATACAGTCAATGCTCGTACTAATGTCGGACTTGCACCTCTACCAGATCCAACATTATAAAGTTTCCTATTATATATAAACTGAGACTTTCCAGCACTATTAGCAGTCGAATTAGCATTTTCAAGACTAGGACTACTACTATAATCAGTAGTTCCACCTCTTTTAGACACATCCCTAGCTACTGCTGGAGGATAGTGACTTTGAGGTCCAGCAAACTTACCAGCCATCCTAGATATCATTTTACTTTTTGTACTACCTTTTTTCTTCTTCTTTGCCATAAGACATTCCTTTTATCATTTGTTTTTTTGCCATCGATTGTACCTTCTCATCTTGAGACTGAAAGGCACTTAATATACATTCCTTTGTTACTCCATTATAACCATTGGATAAACACCAATTTTTTAATGAAATCTTTTTAAGCCGGTTGCTCATCATTCATCCCCATTAATTGACGCATAGCAAGCTGTGCATTCATTATCTCATCCTCATCTGTAGAGGTCTCCATAATCTGCTGTTGTTGCTGTAAAGCCTCTTGCTGTTGCTTCTTCTGCTCTAACATCTCTTCCAGAATCTCTTTTGAGATATCCTTCTGTGTCCATCTCCAGAACTTCTCTTGGTCTAATAAACCTAACTGAACAAGGTCTAACGCTTGATCAAATCTATTAGCTCTACTTTCTGGCATTGAGCTTCCCGGTATATACTTAAAGTCTAAATCTTGTGATAGGTCATATGGATTAACTTGCTCAAACTCATAGCCAGTCTCTGTTATACGTCTTACATTAATTGGCTGTTCATAATTATTTACAAGTAAGTTAAGCGTTAGTCTGTACATTGATATGATAGCATCTTGACCAACCTCACGTTCCTTTGTTCTTATAATCTGCTGTGATGCCTCTTGTAGCTGTTGAATAGCTCTTGAGGCTGTAACACCACTTGGGTTCCTTCCTTGAGTTATATCGTGTACACCACTTACAATATCAGTCATTTTCATCATACTCTCAGCAAGTGGTAGTGATGACGCTGATATATTACCAGCCGGTAACCTTGTTACTGACTCGTGTGGTCCACCAGTATAATATACTTGACCCGGTTTATCTGTAGGTCTATTACCAGAGGTCTTTGCCATTGACTTACTCATTACAACAGCCGGATTACCGTGATATATTAGGTTATCCATAGCTTGTGATAATGATATCGATGTACCTACTGCTAATGACTCTATAATTTCTGGTTCTCCTTTGCCCCAAATTGAATGAGCATCTTGATAGTTCTGGAAACATACTAAAGGTATAAAATCATATGGTGCCTCTGTTTTCTGTAGTAATGTCTTACCACTCCAAGTAGCTAGCATCAAACGATCATTCTCCCAGTACCAAGCCTCTTTAACTAATGCTTGCCCACCACCATAGTCATTATCATTCATATTCTCTTGTGGACCTTTAGCCTCTAAATCACCAAAGTTAACTCTATCAGTTGCATACTTCTGGGTATCCTTTACAAATGACTTATACTCATTTAATGTACCCTCTGCTGGTACCTTCTTACCATACTGATCTTTAATATCTGATACATACTGTGGAGTAGCAAATATAACACACTTTGCATCCTCAATCGAGGTAGCAAGAGGATCAATGAATACTGTGTAAGGATCTGGTACGCTGTAGTTAATCACACCTTCTTCTATAGCAACCTTGAGAAAGCCATTCCCATATAGAAGTCCATCTCGTTTCATATTAGCTACTGCTCTGTTTGCCTTTGCATTTGACATCTCATTCTCTATTGCCTCTTGAGCTATTCTGGATGAGTCTACTTGATCCTCTCGCTTTGGCATTACATCAACCTTTGGATTACGGTCAGTTAATATAGAGTATATTGTTTCTAGTATTGAGTGTATAAAGTTAGGCTCAATGCGTGACTTATACTTTGGTAAGTTGAATGGCTTTAATATCTGACCACTATACAACTCCTCATTACGTCTCCATCGAGTTACCTTATGCTTCTTTGCATCCTTAGCAGAATCAAACTTATTATTGAGCTTAACTATATCAATTAAGTCATCACCTACTGGAAGATCTACATCTGGATAATTAGCCATCTATTCTCCTCCCGGAGGTGGTGGTGGAGGTGGTGATGGTATATTTCTACTCTGATCACCGTACTCTTTCATCTTTCTCTTCTTTAACTTCTTCAGAGCCTTCTTGTATGCTGATATCCCCTTAGCATTATAACTATATTTTTTACCATTTAACTTTGGCATTATTCTCTCCAATCATATGACCAGCCATCTGGCTCTGGATTCATCAATTTCTCAATCGCTAATTGATCTTTTGACTTACGAGGCTTAGGCTTAGTTGGTGCAGTAACGTGTGTCAATGCATACCTTACTGCGTCTAATGCGTGATCCTCTAAAGTTGTATCCAGATCCTCTGGTCGTTTCTCATCAAAAATCATATCTGGTATTGTCCTCTCTAAGTTAGGACATTGACCATCTATTATAAAAAAGCTAGGGATTACTCCCTTCTTAAAATGCATCATCTGTGCCATATTTCTCCAACCATTCACTCTACTGTTATTGGCTGGTGATAGGTTTGGTACACCACTAGCAATCAATGCATTTGCAATACTTCTCTCACTATACATCTCAGTCTCTGGCTTATTCCAACTCATTGGGTTTCTAGTCCACATTGATGGATCACCTAATGACTGATATATATCTTCATTCATACTCACCTTTGCGATCATTTCACCCCACTCTGAAGGATGTTTCTCTCTACCATACATCTCACGATAACAGAACACTCTATTGTTTGATGCTACCTCAACCCATATTGCACAGAATGGAGCTGAAAAACCCCAATCAATACCAATATACTTACGGTTATAATCCTTACCGTATCCGAGCTTCTTAGCGTTATCCTTACTTATAACGTGCAGTCTAGGATTCCAGTCTGTAAAGTACTGACCAGCAAATACATCCCAGTCACCATCCTTCCAAGCTGATCTCATTGGCTCTGGAAGAGAATCTAAGAATCTAACATAATCTGGATCCTTTGCTACTAGCGTTGGATTATCCTCTACTGTAGCTGGTATGAATACTCTATACCTTTCACTTATTGGATCCTTAAATGCTTGATTATCCTTATTCCTACCTATCAACCATCTCTTCTTAATCCATTGATGTCCAGCACCTCCCGGATTGGCTGTGCAGAATATCTGAGGTCTAACATCGCAAGTTGACCTTACTGAAGATATTAATTTCAAATAGCTTTGTTCGTCTGGGATCTGACCCAGCTCCTCAATTAAAAGTCTGTGAATCTCCCACCCTTGAAACTGTGTATACGCATTAGCATCCCTTAAATGACCGGTAAAGATCTTTGCTCCCGATGGGAACTTAAATACTGATGGCTTTCCAGATACCGTTGCGTTAGGGAACAACTCTGATGCCCTATCAATCCAGTTACGCAAGTCAGTATGATTCCTACGAATACATAACCCAGTAAAATTAGGATTGTCAACAGCTTTAAGCATCCAGACAATACCGGCATCAGTCTTACCACCACCTCTTGCACCACCGTATAATATTTCGAAAGCTGTCTCATCAATAGATAAGGCAAGTGTCTGAGGTCCTTTATGTGGTTGCCATTTAATAGGTCTTTCATTCATTTCTTCTTTGCCATATTCTTTAAATACTTATACCTAGTAGATTTATATCCACCCTCTGCAAATTGTTTAGCCTCTTCTGGAGTATTAAAATACAATACCTCATTCCGTTTAATTGCCTCCTCGAACCCACTAATTCCAGATGCCTCTTTCCAACCCCCTTTAACTGGGAAAACAGTTGGATGAGCTATCCCTTTATAATTTGACATACGATGAGTTGATACTGTACCATCTGAATTAAACTTATAATGCTTACGCATATCTTTAGCTTTTTTTGTATTATACTTATACAATGTGCTAGGTCCAATTCTTTTTAATTTTTTACTCATCTGACTCCACCGGTATCTGTGGTGGCATTATAATCACTCCAGAATCTTCAGAACTCATCTTTAACTCTGATGACTTTAATGCTGGCACCAAGCGTTCAATTACTAGCTTTGCACATTGTAAGGCATCTGAATGTTGTTTATCCTCACCTAATGTACTAGCTATCTCAAAAATCTGTTGTAGTACCTTCTCTCCAGTAGGGTTCTCTCTAAATCTTTCTGCTACAGATTTACCCTTTGGTGGTCTACCATTAGGGTTACCAGATTGACCTTTCAACCAGTATCCCTTCTTATCTCTCCTCACATCATTGTTACTATCGTGTTTCCCTTGAACATACTCGACTGAATCCTCATCTCGTGTTATGGTACTTGATGTAGTGTACTCGTCTGTATTTATTTTGCCCATATTACCCTCTATTTTTTCTTCTTTAACTTACTTCCTTCTTTTTCAATCGTTCGCCTTCTATCCCTATTAAGCTCATATTCTTTTATCGATCTCATCTCGTAAGGAGTATGCAATCTCCACCTTTTTTTATCCCTTAATTCTCTCCTCGTAGGTATGTAATCTCCTCCAACTATAATTTTTTCAACAGTAGGAGAATGTTTAGAATCTGTATCCATACCCTTATAAGGTCTGTCTTTATAAGCTAACTTTTTAATCTTCTTTTTTTTACTCATTGTTCTTCCTTATTGGTTTGTTGTATACCAAGTGTTTTTTGTTCCGTCTGTGTTTGTATAGGGTACTGCGACTAAAGCAAAGCGAAAACCGGGATTCACACTAACTAATGGTGCTTCAGTATAATTTAACGCATTCTCAAAAGCATCTCCATAAAAAAATGTTTGATTAGTATGTGGATATTGACCATCTAAAAATTGTCCTTGATCACTATTTATAAATGCTGTTTGGAACATATATTTAGAAACATTCTCATAAGCACCATCTCCTAATGGATCCTCCCACTCTAAAACTTTTTGAGTAACAGTATCATACCATTTACACATTAAATACTCTTCAGTTGATGCATCATAAAATAAATACCTAACCAAATCACCATCGTGGCAGTTATGGTGAATATCTCCATCTGGACCATTTTTAGATTGTAAACTAACTAGAAAAGCCATCTGATTTAAATCAGCATAGCTATCTATACCACCATTAGTATTAGCAGTCCAATCATCAGTCAATATAAAGTGAGATCCTACACATACATCACCCCTATATACCCCTATCCAATCCTCTTGTGGCGTAGGTCTTGTTAGGGTATTTCCTTTTGCCCATTTATACATAGTCCAACCACCGTGCAAATTTTGATATACGGGGTCTCCTTGATCAAACAAAAAATTACCCCAATTAACACCCTCTATTGGATGTTCTTGAAACCTCCTAAAATATTGATTTTCACTATAATCATATGGGTGTATAACTGGATCTTTAAAATATCTAAATGGCTCTGAGGCTGGCTGATTCTTAACATCAAAAAAATACGCAGAATTATGCCTAAACCCATAATGTGCTATAGAGCCTACCCATTCATTATCAATATAGTCCATAGCTTGACCCTCACCCAGAACCTTCTCTAGTATCTCTCCAGTACCTCCACCAGCTATGCTTTGACCGTGATTTGTAAACGCCAACGCACTATCAATCGGATGGTATGCTTCACCTTCATTTTGATATAAATCATCGTGATATCCACCCCCTTGAGATGGTGCGTTCTCAAAAGAAAAGAACGGTGTTGCAACTTGATTTAAACCTCCTTGTAAATCCCATTTTAAATCAGCGTCACCATACAAACTACCATACCCACCCGGTGTAGTTATTTCTAGATGGACAGTCTCATCAGAGTCATTAAATATTTCATACCCTCTTTTGGGATCTATAGTTGTTATACTTCCAGACCAAACACCATCATACTTCATACTTGCATATGAACCACCCCATCCAGATGTCTTTATCTTTGTTATTTGAGGGTACTCTGAGGATGGCAATATACTTTCTATACCCATATCTATCCCCTTGTAAGGAAAAGATATCCACCTCCATTGTCTTGGACCTACATATCCGAGATACAAATAACCTCTATCTTGCCTTCTAGGATCAGACTTTGGAAGAGAACCTCTATCTAAAGACTTAGGCTTAAACCTTTTTGCATTATATTTTTTTCCTACCATCCTTCTCCTTCCGGTACAGCTTTTAAAAACCAATAATTACTTTCTAAATTGTCTGGATTAATAGAGTGGACAGCATTCATCTCATTACATTCAATAGGTAATAGACTTTGTGGATAAGGATAATCCTCTTCAACAGAGTAATCAATAAAATCTTCTGGGTCTGGAATAGCTCCAGCATTTGGCTCTTGATGTAACAACTCTTGTAAATTATGATACTCATACTTAGTCTCTACCCCAGTCGCAACATTATAGTGATGCCATTTTAAAATAAAATATTTTTGCAAACTTGCATCCCATAAAACAAATTTTGGAACATCAGAAGTACCACCAGAATCAAAATTACCAATTACTGGCGATTCTTGGAAACCAGTTATAGAACCAGAAGTAACATTTATAGTGGTAAGCATATCTCCATTTATACCAGCACCTTCAAATATTACTGGAGTATTCCCCTCTATTCCTTCTTGAGTTTGGGTTATTGTGATTTTATCAGTACCTACAACTGCTGTCATATATCCACCCATACCATTAGTATCCTCTATTGCATTTTTTAAGTTGGTAAAAATATCTTCCCTAGTTCCAGTTGCGTCTACATTATATACTAAACCACCAGACCACCCATTATTATCAGTAAAAACAAAATACCTCTTATAATCTCCAAATGAAGTTAAAGATAAATATACAGATGCGTCTGAGGGAATATTAGATCCATCTACAACTGAAGATGTAATCTCAACCCAAGCCTTCTGACCTTTTTGTAGACCATAGGTCTCTACAATATAATCATACCATCCCATATCAGAGTCACCATAATTATAATAATTTAACATTATTGGAAGATCCGTTATATACTGAGCTGGTGTTCTAATAGGGGAAGAGCCAACACAATCGCTAGCTTTAAATACTCCAATGGCATCGTAATAATGTTGTACTTTATTTCCATTAATATCTAGTATAAGGTTAGGTCTATCTCCCGGCTGAAGAACAGAATACTTCCAATTAATATTAAGAGATTTTTCTCCAGACCCTACATTTTTTATAAATTTTATTTTTGCACCATCACCCAAGTCTGGCAAAGCAACATAATCAACATCTTCAGTTAAAACAGTACCATCAAAAGTAACTTGATCAATAGCATTAACTGTATATGCACCTCTTGAAGAATGGTTTACTGAACTCTCTAGTCTAAAATGATGTAATTTGTTTCTAGGACCTTGTAAAAATAGCCGATCGCCAGCAGTTCGATTCCTCCACGAAGTTACCCCTTGTGCCACAACTGCGTATCCATTATCATAATTATATGTCACTTGAAGTTGTTGTTCGTTGTGTCCAGATCCAACTATAGGTTGATCCTTAACAATAGTTATATTAAAATTACCATCTACTGTATAATCAGTTGTTAATGTTAAATCAGTCAAATCCCCTTCCTCATAATCATATCTCTGCGATGGATACCCATTTGTGGCATAGTGTCTGACTTTAACAGATACTACAGAAGTAACATCTCCAAGACAATCATCTACTACTCTTAATTTAATATTGGGATTATGCATATTTACTGATTTATTATAACCACGAGTTGTATAATTATTAAAATCTGTAGTCGCTGGAATTGTTAATGGATTAGCTGTACAATCTCTTAAATCAGCAAAACCACTATACCTTACCCTTTGACCACTCTTCACAGCATCTATTGTCGATAGATGTGTGGTGGTCTCAGATATATTTTGCCAATCATCTACATCATCTGCTTCTCCAGTTCCAAACATTATAAAAGATTGACCAGTATTTATATAATAAGAGAAGGGATGCACCGACATATATCCATCGTATTCAGCTGAACTTTGGTTTATATCTAATTCAAAAGTAACCCACTCTCCACCCTCTACCCATACTCTATATGTTCCCCATTCCTCATCAGACGGACCATAAGGATAATCTGGGTCTGGATCACCATCATTATAATAACTCCAATGACCTTGTATATAAAACTCCCATCCAGTATTACTATGATCCCAATTCTCTAAAAAAGATGGGTACCCAGTCATAGAATCAGAATCTGGTCCATACGGTGGATGTCCATCTGTAAATCTAGGATCATTATATATGTCCGGACCTTGATCTCTAAATATTCTAAAATCATTAACCTCTGGCTTGTCATTTACTTTAATCCAAACAGATGCGTTGGGAGTCAAACTTAAATTACCAACAAATCCCACACCATCAACCCATATAGAAGCTGATGCCTCTCCAATCATACTGTGAATTAAACTACCGGTACCACCAGAACCACCAACAAAATGATTAAAAGTTACATTCCCTATTGTATTAGCCACCAAAGAATTTCCCCTTAATCCTTTAACTGGTTGTGTTAAGGTAATAGACTGAGTTCCATCTGCTGGAGTTAAAGCTCCACTACAAGTTATTGTAGTATTATGTCCATTGGCGTGTAAAATTGCTGTTCTTAATTCATTCAATATTACAGCATAAGTAGCTGGACCCAAATCTGCACTAACGGCAATTCCACCAATTAAATGAGACCCAGCACTAATAGTTCCACCACCAGTATCCGACCCCTCAACCAATACCGTACCAGTCGCAACACATCCCGGTTGCCCACCATCACATATTACATATTTTCTTGTTACTTCTATTTCAATACCATTTGTGTCAACAGCTTCAGTATGAGCTGAGAAAGTAATATACTGATGCTCAGATATCCCAGAAATAGATGCATCTCCATCAGCTACAGTTAAAGCAGTAGTCGCACTTGCAGATCCAGTACCAGACGATCTTAATGCTACACTAGAATTATCAAAAGCCAAACCATCCTCAATAGTAGATGGTTTTATTGTTAATGGAATTGAATAAAGATCTGTTAATTGTTTTACTCTCCAGTTTAATTGATCATTACCTAAAGGATGACCTAAATATGCTAACTGAAGTTCCTCATCACCATCATTATATATATGATAACCCTTTGACACATCTACAGACATTATATCCGAACCTACCCAAGTATCCGTATCTCCATCCCTAACAATGGCAGTTGCATTTGATGTAATTTTATTAATAGAATACTGCTGTGCAAATATATCTGAAAATGCTGTGTACTGCATCCATTTTGGGAAACTTAAAAAGTTCCATCCTCTTCTAAAAACGTGTCCAAAGGAATACCCATCTGGATTTGATCTAGTTGATGGATTTCTTCCCTCTGGATGTGTAAGTTCAGAAAACGATAAATTTGATATAACTTTTTTAACCTTAGATGTTTCTGTTGTACTATATGCCATTTATTTTATTCCTATAAGTTATTTGGGTACAAGGCTCTTCACAAAGTTCTTCGTGCTTTGCAAAGTGAATATGCTGAATCTCACATATCGTTGGACAACTATGATTCCCTCTTATATATACAACACCAGCGTCAGTCTCTGTTGGTCCAAGATTATCAGAAACACAACCTATTAAAACAGCGATTAAAACAATCACGACTTTGCCGATGGTCTATACCTCTTCTTTAATAATTTTTTAATTTTATTTTGATACTTCTTACCTTGTGGTTTTGCTCCATCTACCATACCATTCTTATAGCCTAATTCATAAGCCTCTGCACAGCTTATCTCTATTATACGGTTAATTCTGGATATGTTTCGCATAAACCAGATTATCATTCTATCAATTCTTGGTACTTTCATCTTCCTCCACCCTATTTACATAGTCATTATATTGATCCCAATCCCAACTCTCTGGCTGTTTCTCTACCTTCTTCTCTTCTTGTATAAACTCTACTGGCTCTGTTATTGTTGTAATACCGTTTGAATAAATGTTAGCACCAAATCTTGTAGCTATAAGTGTTATTATAGATCCAGATAAGACACCAAATGCATATGTGTAGACATATTCCACCTACAATATTACCACTAATTGTGTATCAGAAATTACCTACTTATTTATAGGGTTATAATCTATCGATTAGTTTTACTTTTATAATGGATTCTACTGTTTTCTGGCTGATAAAGTAGTCTGATGTAATCATATGTATCTTTTCATCGTATTTAAGGTCTGAGTATCTTAATCCTTCCCAGAATGCTCTTATTTCAACATCTCTTAATGATGTGTCTATTTGTTCATTTATACGATCATAGTCAGCGTACTTGCTTTTGAAGTTCTTCGTACTTGTTTTTGATTTCGACATATAAGTCCTCTAGTTGTGGTGTTGTGTATTTTTTTGGTTTCTTATACCTTCTATGTAACTCTTCCCATTTATCATAGGAGAATTTTTTAATATACCAGTTAGTGAAAGGGTACGAATCGTGTTCGTGGCTGAAGTTACATCCCCAGCATTGACAATGGCAGTTACCATCTTCAGTTATATCCCAGCGTGAGGAATAAGACATACGACTAAATAAGTGTCCATTAGTGAGATTCTCTGGAGATCCACAAACAACACAATGCTCATCCCTCAATCTAATATAAAGAGATGTAATTGTGTCCAGACGTTTAACTACCCTCTGTCTCGGAGTTTTCTTTTTTCTTTTTGCCAAAGATTTCGTTTAATCTATCTGTAGTTTCTTGTGAGTACCAGTCTCCAAGTCTATTCTTATCACCCTTACCTTGCGTTCTTAGTTTTTCCATTCCGGTAACTTGATGACCGTCTGTTATTGCTGACGATTTTCTTTTTTGTCTTGCTTGTTCTTTTTTTACTGACTGTTTTATGTCTAACTTTTGGCTTATCTTCAACCTTCTGCTCCTTTTCTTCTTCAAAACCCATAAAGGATTGAAACCTTTTTAATTCATTTTTTGTAATCATTTATTCTCCTTGTTATAAACATTCATTTAAAGGCATATCTTCTGTGCCATCTAAACTTACATACTTTAATTTTAAATCTTCGTGTTTCATATAAAAAACTTTTTTAAGTTTTATAGCCACTAAGGCTAGTATATCAAAATCTGTCTTGTCATATAAGTTTTCTTTATGTTCTACTGTGCTTTTACTATCTATTTGTTTTTTCATCACTCTTTGCTGTCTTGTTACTGCAAAACAATAAGAAATTTTATTATTAGTATGATAATTTCTTTTTCTTTGTATTGTGGATTTTACTTGTATCCTATATATTTTATTGTCATCATCTAACATAACTAAATCAAAAGGTAGATTTTCTTCGATTTTAAAACATTTATATCCTTGAAGTACTATATCGAACATTGTTAAATGTTCTCCAGCAATACCTATATCCTTACTTTTCAATCCCACCTACTTGTTAATCTCTTAATTAAATATAATACAACTATTACACCTAATACTGATACCACGTCAACCCAATGACCGTTTCCAGAATCAGAGCTAATTTTAATCATTGGTAATTCTACTGTAAATTCTCTATCCACTATAGAAATAGTTTTGCTTGTGTTGATGTCTTATAACCACAATCATAATGACTACTTTTACCTTTTGGATAATCTAATATTTTAAATTTTAAATTTTTATACATTCTTTTTTTATTTGCTTTATTACCTAAAAAATATAAATACCTATGTGTTCTTTTTAATTTTTCTATTTTAATTACCTTTGCTTTCTTATCCAAACCTCTTCTTATATCAAAGGTTGTTCCATCTTCTAAATAATATTTATGTTTTGGTTTACTTTTACCAATATATATCCAATTTGTTGCTTGATATATATACCCATAGTGATTTTGATTAGGATCAGAATAACTTACAACACAGCAAGGTTGTGGTATTAATTTTAGACTTTGAGATACAAAATAACTTAATGTGTTTTTTTCTAAATTATCATCAGTTATTAAACGATTTAATTCTAATACATTTACTTGTAAATTTTCAAATACACACTTCCCCATATTATATTCTTTGTTTGGTGGACTACCAAATGTTATAACTCCTTTCAAATCTTGTTTATTATATAACCCAAAAGCATACGATATTGAAGGGATCCTTTTTGCATAATGCTTATACAACAACCATTGATATGTTTCTTTTGCTTTAATACGTTCTATTTTGTATGTTTTTTTAACCATATTTATCTTTTTTGTCTTTAAGCATAGGCGAGGAGGATCTGGCGAGAGGTATCCGTACAATAGGCGTACTGTAGGAAAAAGCCAGACCCCCCTTAAATTCTCCAATTTTCAGTTAAAAATATAGGCAAATAATGAGGATCATAATTTTTATACGACCCAAGTATTACCTTTAATAACTCCTCTAACCCCTCTTCGCTGTAATCATTACTTATTATGTTCATTATTTCTTGCTTGCTGTACACCATCACCGATGGACCCTCTATCTTCTCCCCTATCCCCACTATCGCTGTCTCGAACTCCGGGATCTTGATTAGATTCTTTGTGCTGTTCATTTAACTTTCTCACTTCCTCTTTATAATTTTTAACTGCATTAGGTAGAAAAGCATCTAAAGCCTCAACAACACTCTCAGACATTTTAGCAAGCAACTTATAATGAAGTACATCTCTTTCAAGTTTTTTAACACACTCCACTAACTTCTTATTAGTATTTAATAAGTCATTTAAAATGGTAATTCTTCTCCTACTGGATCAAAAGCATTTTGTGCTAACTCATTAATCTTAGCTTGCATTTCTTTAGGAATCCAAACAGTATTATAATATTTATCATCCTTGCCTTTTTGAGATGGTGGTGCTACAAACATTCCATTAATACCTTCAACGACTTTCATATCTTTTATTTCAAAGCCTTCTGATGTTATTAATGTAAACAGAGCTTTAGTTTTGCCCCAATCTACTTTTCTCATTTTAGTAATTTCCATTATTCTCCTTTACGTTGTTTCATTGCCCATAAGAGCATTAAGTACACTATACTATCTTTAATACGACCCTCTATTGGCTCACGTTGAGATGTATGTCCATTAATATCAGACACTATGCCCTCAATGTGTTTCAATAAATAAGTAACCAGAACCTTTTCCCTACCTACTTGTAAAAGGTCTGCTATACGTTCAAAGTTTGCGAAAACATTATCCTTACCATTACAGCTTGCATATTCCTTTTGACCTTGATCTCTAGTCCTTGTAACCTCTGGAATAATAACATTCTCTATAAAATTAACCATACTTTTATGTTGCATTTTTACCTCTCAATTTCCTTAAAAAACTTACTGGAATATGTTCTACCTCATTTATATCATATTTACTTCTAAACTTCTGGGTTCTACCATTATGCTCTATCTTAAACCTATCAGCTTTATTTATACGATATATCATATCCATATCAGTATAACGAATAGCCAAAAAAACTGGCTTTCCAGAATACTCTTGTTTCATTCTTAACTCTATCATTTTTTTATGATCTATCATTAGAGTTTTATACTGTGTAGAACTAATCTGCCTATTCTTTAGTTCTATATATCCCTCTACTACATCTGTTCCTTTTTTTATAATCATAAAATCTATTACATCAAATTGATTTGTTATATCTTTTCTTAATTCTACGTTCCAATATCTCTCAATGTCTTTTGCAAAGTCAGTCTCTGGACCTATTGACGCTAAAACATCTTGATCTATTTTACTCATAAATAATCGTGTAACCTTTTATTTTTTGGACCAATTTCTCTTATGGCACATTTTCTACAAATCTTTGCATTATATCCACCATCAAATAAAGAATACCAATCATACATAAATTTAGGCTTACTTGGGTAACTTCCACAAGCTCCACATTTTTCTAATTCTTTAAATGTTTTTTTAATTACGTGAGGCATCTGATATTATTTTTAATTTACAATATTCTTCGGATAATTTCACATATCTTTTTTCTAATTCTGAAAATTCCTTTTTAAGTTCATTAATATTTAAATATTTCTCTTTTTCTTGTTTAGTATTAAAATTAGTATGAACCAATACAAGGTCTATTGAACAACCCTCATTACCACAATACATATTACTCACAATCCCTTCTCCATCCATACCACACTCATCATACATATGATCACCACTCCAATTTAAATTGTTACCACAATAACATCTCATACACTCATCCCCTTTGCTAATTTTTTAAAGGCACCACCCATTATCTCCTCTATCTCTTCTGGCGTAGCTGGGTTCTCAACCTCTAAACTCTTGTCAAACTTTTCTCTTTCTTGTTGAATTGAATCATCTACGGTTATAGTCTCTTGGTAGCCTTTAGTCCTACTTGCCCAAGTAGATAATCTTCTATTGGTATCCCAAGTCTTTTCCATCCTATAACGACATTTAGTATTAGATCTATTAGGCTCTGTCCAGTAAGATATAAACTCTTTTCTCATCTCTATAGGGTACTCTGTAGAACTCATAACAGACTCTTCAAGTTCAGATATTTGCTTTTCAATTCTTTTTTCTTTATTTATTTCTTTTTTATTAATTAATTCAGTATTTGATTTATTCTTTACTTTATAAGTGGACTGATTTTCCGTATGCTGTTTTTTAGGATACGGTTTTTTAGAACACGGTATTTGATACACTTTATAAATCAAATTTCCAAATTTACCATCTTCAACTATTTGACTTCTCTCAATATAGCCAGCCTCTACCAATTCTTTCATAGCCTTATACATAGCATATTTACCTTCTGTGGCTTGATTAATTAAATCTTTAGTATACACCTTCCAAGTCTCTGGCTTAGATAGTATATAAACAAATAATCCTCTAGCTCTCCAGCTTAAAGTATTATCTCTAAGTATGTGATTACTTACTATGGTATAATCAGTTTCTTGATCTACCCTTTGAAATTGTATGCCTATGTTTTTCATCTTCTTTTTAATACCCCTCTTTGATTAAATGAATCCATAAAATATTGATAGTACCACCACCCATTATGGTGTGGATCTGTACTCTTCCATTTCTCAATATCCTCTCTTCTTCTATCTGTTGTTGATTTACTCATACTCTCCCAATCTAAATTTAGTAGCCAAGACTGGTTTTAACTTTGGATTACCTTTACGGTCATATGCCTCATAGAATGCATTAAATATCCTATATGCACTCATAGCTAATTCTTCGTTATATTTGTACTCTATCATATACTTTGTTGTTCTTCCGGGTTTACTTCCAGCAAAGTCCTTTTTTAAAGCTACAATACCAAGTTTGTCTATCTTACGTTCATTATTTAAATTCCACAACCAAGCATAAAATGTTAATTGTATTTGACTTCTAGGGTCTCTAGGTACTTTAGATGTCTTAAAATCTAACATCCAGAGTTCCTCTTCACCATCTTTATTTTTAATCTCTGCAACCAAATCACACCTTCCAGCTACTGGTAATATATAGCTACCACGTTTACAAACTGTGTTAAAAAGTATTTGTTCTGTAGCTACTATATTAGGCTCATAAACATTATACCATTCAGTAAACGATATAATAGCCTTCTGGACAGATGGATCTTTCTCTATAGTTATTTCTTCACCCTTGATAAGTCTCTCTGCAATATCGTGTGCCTTTGTGCCTACCCTCAAAGCCTCAGATTTATTGTTAAGATACTTATCATAATCACCATCAGACTGCTTGATGATGTATTTCATTATTCCGAAGGACAGAGGGGTGCCAAATGAGGTGATAGTGCTTACTGAAGGAAAGAACACACCCTCTGCTACTTCATAGAATCTACCGTATAATGTATTAACTATTTTGGGATACATTCGCCCACTTTACGGATTGACCAACGGTAGAATTGCCTTTGACGGATGATGAAGGAGATTCTGGTAGGTCCTCTCCGGCATAAATATATAAACCTAAACCGTGCATTGCTATAGCCTTAACTAAACATCTCATCTTTGAATCTGATATCTGTCTAGCATTAGGGTTTTGTATAGCTTGGTTTCTATGGTCCATAACTGGTAAAGATATTGTACGACTTAGTTCTTCAATAGTTACGGTACACTCTACAGACGCAGTACCATCAGCATATACTTGTATATCAGTAATATTGCCATTGTGATCTTTATGGTCTGTGAATTGATAACGAGCTGTAGGATAATGTACCATCAATGTCCTCCACGCCCACGCCCAACTTAAATATGTTAGGTTGCCTTTTTTTTCTGTATGTTTACTGCAATCGATTTGGGAAAGTGTTTCCCAGATATTGTTTTTCATAATAACCTCTCTTTATTAATGTCTTAATTTAAAAAGACTTTCAATTCTACACAAGAAAAAAATAACTTGACTCATATACACAATATTTTTAGAAAAAAAACTTGCACAGCAATTTTAATAGAGCTAAATTGATATACCAATATTGGTGGCGAAACAAAAAAAAGAGAGGTATTAAATTGACTAAAAAACAAAGAAATCAAATTGAAAAGGCTTGGGAAATTGTCAACGAAGTTTGGGAGGACCAAGCATTAAAAGTTCAAAATATGGAAGAGGCTGATATGACGCATTTACCTAATTTTGAAATTCTTGAAGAAGAAACTATACTACTTGAAGAAGTAGAATCTCAACTTTCTGAAATAATAAATGGGGGTTTTTAATGACTAAAAAACAAAAAGAAAAATTATTTTTAATGAAAGATCAATTAGATCTTATACTAGATTCTAGGATTGAGGCTTTTAATAATGTTAATAGTGCTGAATTTAATAACCCTAAAATGCTTAAAAATCTTAAAGAAGAGATGAAGGTATTATCTGCTTTGCTTTGGGCATTTGGGAAATCTATAGATCATTTAGAAATTGATGATATAGAAGAAATTCCGGGTTTTGAGGGTACTTTAAAATCATTAGGAGAATTATAATATGAGAGGGTCTTGCGTAGACTGCGAAGAACGAGATGCTGTAATCATTGATGATTATCAAGATGAATTATGCAGTACTTGTTATACTAAAAGAATTAAAAATGAAGGAGATAATAGTGATAAAATTAAATAATGTTTTTTTAACAGAAACTGAAACTGAATTAGACGTATTAAAAAAATTGAAGGGTGGTGATTTTGGGTATTATTTTATGAATGACGCAGTTATTGCTATTAGTTATCCTAATTATATGTTTACTACATTAAATGATATTGTCAAGGCCTATAGTGTAGGGTTTTATAATGATTATAATTTAACAAAAGAAGAAATTAACACACTTAAATTAATTTTAATAAAACTTAATAAATTAAATGAAGGAGATAATAATGAATAACTTAATGCAATATTTTGACTACAATGATGTAGCTCGTGAGGATATTAGAACAATAGCACATAGCTTAAATAAATTTTTTGATAATGATATTGAAGGCTTATCAGCT
>VTLG01002600.1_pt1 | contig 23956 bp, 36 predicted proteins | sample 4694571 | NCBI WGS metagenome assembly VTLG01 (sample SAMN12604809, study PRJNA352737) | marine metagenome | biome: ENVO:00000447; feature: ENVO:00000209|ENVO:00000569|ENVO:01000036; material: ENVO:00002151; isolation source: viral sequences binned using virsorter ...
GCTATTGCATCACTAGGTTTAGTTGCGGGTTTGATTGCAGGTATTTCAATTATTAAGATAAGAAGAAAGAGAGTTTAGAAAAAACCTTTATTATGAATTTATTAGTCGCAGGAAGAATCACAGGTTCAGTGTTGATTATTTGTGCGTATTTTGTTATACTACATGTATCTGCCTTTTACGGTGCAATAATTCATATTATTGCTGATATTATTTGTATTCCATTTTATATTCACAATAAACAATGGGATGTTGCAATTATGTTAGCATTTTTGATGAGCATAGCAATTAGCAAAGTTGCAATTTTATTATGAGTGATTTTATATGGGTTGAAAAATATCGACCTAAAACTATTGAAGAATGTATCTTACCTAAAAGAACAAAACAAACTTTTCAAGATTTTGTAGAGAAGGGAGAGATACCAAATATGCTTTTGTCAGGTCCACCAGGTATTGGTAAGACTACTGTTGCAAAGGCATTATGTCATCAGTTAGGAGCAGACTATTATGTCATTAACGGATCGGATGAAGGACGTTTTCTTGACACTGTTCGGACGAACGCAAAGAACTTCGCATCTACCGTCTCTCTTACAAGCGAGTCGAAACATAAAGTCATTATCATTGACGAAGCAGACAATACCACTTCCGATGTACAGCTCCTTCTCAGAGCGAGTATTGAGGAGTTCTCCAAAAACTGCAGGTTTATCTTTACGTGTAACTACAAAAACAAAATTATCGACCCTTTACATAGTAGGTGTTCTGTGGTTGACTTCTCAGTTAATAAAAAAGACAAACCAACAATAGCAGCACAATTCTTTTCAAGACTAACTCAAATATTAGACGCAGAAAAGATAGATGCAGACAAGAAAGTTGTAGCAGAACTCATCAATAAACATTTTCCTGATTGGAGAAGAGTATTGAATGAATGTCAACGATACTCAGTTAGTGGTAAAATTGACAGTGGAATACTTGCAGCATTCTCAGATGTATCTGTGAATGACTTAATGAAGAACCTTAAAACAAAGAATTTTGCAGAGGTTCGTAAATGGTGCGTGGATAATCTTGACAATGATTCTGGTGTACTGATGAGAAGAATATATGACTCATTATATGAAGTCCTTGTTCCAAATACTATACCTGCTGCTGTCTTGATTATTGCAAAGTATCAATATCAAATTGCTTTCGTAGCAGATCAAGAAATTAACCTATTAGCCTGTTTAACCGAAATTATGGTGGAGTGTGAATTCAAATGACCGTTAAATTAATTCGTATGTGGTCTGGTGAAGATGTCATTGCAGACATCGTTGAAGATACAAATGATTCAATAGTAATCACAGACCCAATTGTGGCAGTACCGTCACCACAACAAGGAAACATTGGATTTGCTCCTTGGTCTCCTTTACTTCAAAAAGATAAACTTGAAGTTACTAAAAAATATATTGTTTATATTGGGGAACCTCAAGGGGAAATCGTTGAACAATACAATACAATGTTTGGTAAAATATCCAAACCAACTAAAAAACTTATTTTGTAATGACTAAATCAACTTTCGCTAAAACTAAAGCACAAATCAAATCTTATCAATATTATTTGTTTTGGGGTGCTTGCACCGTTGCTGTAATGGCAGGACAAATCTTTGTAGGTGCAGGGTATCAATCAATGTCCAATTCAGTAAAAGATCTAACAGAAATAATTGAAATTAAAATTGAACTTGATGAACTAAGAGAAAAGAAAAGAGGAGGATTTATATATTGATACCACATCTTTCTCTCAATCCAAATATTACCTTTCCTGTTTCAATTGCAGTGATTACTATACTGTTGGCAGGTTATGGAGTATACAAAGGATTTTTTGCAAATCAAAATTTAACAGACCCTTGGGATGACCACGACGATTAGTTCACTTAAATCTTATAAAACACCTCTAAGATATCCTGGTGGCAAGTCTCGTGCTTGCAAAAAGATGGAACCATTCTTTCCAGACCTTAGAGATTATGATGCATATTATGAACCATTTCTAGGTGGTGGTAGTGTAGCATTACATATTACAAAAAAATATCCTAATCTAAAAATTATTGTTAATGATTTATATGAACCATTATATAATTTTTGGTTACACCTTCAATGTAATGGAGAATACCTACATCTAGCATTAAAGGATATTAAATCAAGACATCCTGATCGTGCTTCTGCAAGAGAGTTATTTACAGAGGCAAAGAAAAGATTAAATGATGAAACAACTCTTGATCAAGAACGTGCTGTTGCATTTTACATTATAAACAAATGTTCTTTTAGTGGTCTTACTGAGTCGTCATCATTTTCAGAACAAGCGAGTGATGCAAACTTCTCAATGAGAGGTATTGATAAGTTACCGATGTATACTGAACTTATCAAGAACTGGTATATTACAAATGTCGATTATCGTCATATGTTAGGAGATAAAGAAAAAACTTTTGTGTATCTTGACCCACCATATGATATTAAGGATAATTTATATGGTAATAAGGGTTCTATACATAAAAAATTCAATCACGACAATTTTGCGGAAAGTTGTGAAATATATAATTCTAATATGCTCATCAGTTATAATTCAGACCAGTTAGTTAAAGACAGATTTAAGAATTGGAATGTTGCTGAATTTGACCTTACATATACAATGCGTTCAGTTGGAGAGTATATGAGAGAACAAAAAACTAGAAAAGAGTTACTTCTCTTTAATTACAACATAGGAGTATTTTAATGGACGAAAGACCATCAGACATGTATCAAGACATGGTGAAACTTAATATGCTCTATGAAGAGATGTGTTGGGATAATGAAGATATTATTGAATTTTACCCTGACTATGATAGCAATACAATTGTTATAAGAAATAAAACTATGGATGAAGAAGCGATTGGTGGTTAACTATGGAACTTAAAGATTGGTTAAATTCAATCAATCAATCTAAGAAAAATTTGATTGATGATGATCCTAGTATTGAAAAGGATTATCCCCCATATATTATTAACCGCTGTTTCTCTGGACATCTCGATGCAGTGATGTTTGCAAATGAAATGAATATGTATTCTTTCTTACCAAAGAAGATGCAATATGACTTTTTTATAAATAGTCTCAGAACTAAGAAGAGATTTTCTCCTTGGCTTCGTAAGGATATGATCAAAGATCTTGATTATGTAAAACGTTATTATGGTTTTAGTAACGAAAAAGCAAAACAAGCTTTGAAAATTCTGACTAAAGAACAACTCAACTTTATAAAATCTAAATTTGATACTGGAGGAGCGAAATGAGTGTTGTTAAAGAACCAGAGGTCACTTGGAATCCTGACCAAATGGTTGAAGTTACATTAAATGAACCTGATGATTTCCTTAAAGTAAGAGAAACTCTAACAAGAATTGGTGTAGCAAGTAGGAAAGAAAAGAAGATATATCAATCATGTCACATACTGCATAAGCAGGGGAGATATTTTCTTGTCCACTTTAAAGAGTTATTTGCCCTTGATGGCAAACACGCTAATCTTACTGTTAATGACGTTCAGCGTAGGAATCGTATTGCTCAACTTCTTGCTGACTGGGGTTTAGTTGGAGTTGTAGATGCAATCAGAATTCAAGATATCGCACCTTTGAACCAAATTAAAGTATTATCTTATAAAGATAAGGGAGATTGGATATTAGAAACCAAATATAATATTGGAGCAAAGAAGAAAAAAAATGATGGGGAGGACTAGACACTCCTCATTTTTTATGTTATAATATGAATAACATAAAAAGTATTCGTGAACAACTTAGTAACCTCCATTTGCAATTTAAACACTAGAAAATTTGGTGATGTTGGAGAAATCCTCATGACTAAAATTATTAAAGGTTTAGAAAAATCTGACGACTTATCATATGATAAAAAATTAGGTGGTAAAAAGGGAGAAGTAAAAGTATCGAGAGCATTTAGAAAAGCAGAACCAATAACAGAATCAAATATATGCGAAGTATTGATGAGAGATAATTCAGTTAGATTGATTGAAGATGATAATAAGTTATTAGAGAAATGGGATTGTAATATACAACAAGTAAAAACTGGTTGTTTTGATATACTATGGTATGGTATTTTCTTTAAGGATATGATATACGTTTTTGAGATACCAAGTGGAAAAATTAGTGAGGATACAAATATTCAATACTCAGACAAACAACATAGAGGTAATACTGGTGAAGGTCAATTTCATTTAAAAAATGCTAACATAAAATATCATATAGACAATTATCTTTATGCTAAAATGAATTATGAAGAATTGTGGAATTTATTGAATGAGTGATATACAATTATATCTTGGTGATTGTTTGGAGGTAATGAAATCTTTACCTGATAATAGTATTGATTCAATTATCACTGATCCTCCATATGGAACTACATCTTGTAAGTGGGATATTATTATTCCTTTTGAAGAAATGTGGTCTCAGTTAAAAAGAATATCCAAACCCCATTGCCCTACATTATTATTTGGTCAAGAACCATTTAGTAGTTTTATGAGAGTTAGTAATATAGATGATTACAAATATGATTACTACTGGCAAAAAGAAAGAGCGACAAATATTATGCAATTGAAAAAGAGACCTGGTAAGGTTATAGAGACAATTTCTGTTTTTCATAAAAAGAATGCAACATATAATCCACAAAAAACAATTCATACTGGTAAGTTGAGAAGTAATAAAATTGGTAAAGGAAAACTTGGAACTCTTGTAGAAAGTTCATCAGTAAAAAAACCAAAAGAATATAAAGATGATGGAACTAGATATCCTTTACAAGTATTAAATTACAAGAGAGATATTTTAACATCAAATCTACATCCAACTCAAAAACCGTTAGCACTATTAGAAAATTTGGTTAAAACACATAGTAATGAGAATGATGTTGTATTAGATTTTACTATGGGGTCAGGAACAACTGGACTTGCTTGTAAAAATTTAAATCGAAACTTTATAGGAATTGAAATAAATGAAGAATATTATAAAATTGCAGAAAATCGTATAAAGCAGTTGACAAATATTTTTGATATGCTATAATATATTTGTTGGACGCAACATGGGAGTGACTGAATAAACTTACTGGCAACCGCTGGTTAAGGTGATGAGACACAGGTGGTGCTGCTGCTCGCAAGGGTAGAACCGATCAACCAATCGGGTCTCAGGCTGTAACGTATTTACTTCTGTAGTAATGCCCGTTACTTGTTGGTATACAGGAACCCAACCTCCCTCCTTTTTTAGACCTAAGATGCAACTCAGAGAGTGGGGCAGAGGGTCTTTTTTTTATGCGGTTTTCTACACCCAGAGTGAGACCCTATGTGTTATAATTAGTTATGTCGCCTTCGGGGACAAAAATTCACACTCGCTTATTTAAGGAGAACTATGACTTACTTACAAAAGTATCACACTGCTAATCTTCCAGAATTAATGAAGATTATTTCTAAGAATGGAATTGGTATGGACTCATACCTAGATAGATTTTTCAATTCTTACGAAACTACAACAAACTATCCACCCTACAATCTTATTCACGTAAATAATGTTGAGTCAATACTAGAAATAGCACTTGCGGGATTTAGTAAAAATGAACTTAATGTTTATACTGAATATGGAAAGCTTATTGTTGAAGGAAAAAAAGAAGAAAAGGAGAAGGAATCCGAGTATGTCTACCAAGGATTGGCTCAGAGATCTTTCAACAGAACCTGGTCACTATCAGAAGATATTGAGGTCAGAGAGGTTTTATTTAAAGATGGATTACTTACCGTCAAGTTGGGTAAAGTAGTTCCAGAACATCACGCAAGAAAAGATTATATGTAGGAGATAGTATGAAACTTATTAGTCCCTTTACTATAATTAAGAATGCTATCAGTGACATCAAAAGAGTTAAAAAGAAAAAATTGCAAAAAAAGTAAATTTATGATATAATATCAACAACTATTGTTATGTAATGGATTATAAAACATCTGGAGTTGATATTGAAGCAGGAAACTCTTTTGTAGATAAAATCAAAGACACCGTTAAGTCCACTCATCGACCAGAGGTCATGGGTGGATTTGGTGGTTTTAATGGAGCGATTAGAATACCTTATCAATATAAAAATCCATTGTTAGTATCTGGTGCTGATGGTGTTGGTACTAAATTAAAACTCGCACATACTTGGGGTATACACGAAAATGTAGGAAAAGACCTAGTTGCAATGTGTGTCAATGATGTTATAACTTGTGGGGCAGAACCATTGTATTTCTTAGATTACATTGCTACAGGTAAATTAGAACCTAATGTATTAGGTGAAGTTGTGGAGGGTATATCAAAAGCTTGTATAGAAGCAGGGTGTTCTCTAATTGGTGGTGAAACTGCCGAGATGCCATCAATGTATCATAATGATGAATATGATTTAGCAGGATTTTGTACTGGTGTGGTTGAGGAGGAGGATTATATTTCTGGTAAAACAATTGCACAAGATGACATAATTATTGGTATTGAAAGTAATGGGTTGCATAGTAATGGATTTAGTTTAGTAAATGAATTACTTCGCACCCATCAATTGTTTTATAAAGATGTATCAGAGATTGGTAATCCAACTCATATCTATTCTAAAGTTGTAAAAGAAGTTATCAGTAATTTTGAGGGTGTCAAGGGTATGGCACATATTACTGGTGGTGGACTACAAGAAAACATACCAAGAATAATTCCAAGAGGTTTAGGTGCTCGTATAAATTATGATGCTTGGCCAATGCCTAGAATATTCTACAAAATTATGATGGCAGGTGAGATATCACCAGAAGAAATGAAAAGAGTATTTAATCTTGGTATTGGATATTGTATTGTTGTATCTCCACAGTATGAAGACCACGTTCGTAAGATAATAACTGGATGTGGTTACAATAGTTGGACAATTGGAAATATTGTGGTATAATATATTTGTCAGAGAAATACTGGCTGCGGTTATGCCCTTTGGTAGGTTCAGCATAAGCGGCTATAGGAATCTACCATTTATTTAATTCGTAAAATGTCTGTAAAATTAACCATACTTAAAACTGGAGAGACATTGATATCAGATATGCAAGAACTTGTATCTGATCAGGAACAAGCATCTCCACATGCATATCTTTTAAATAATCCTCATAGGGTTAGGACTAAAGATAAAGCTTTTCTAACTGAAGAAGAAAAGGATGAAAAGAAATTTGGTATTGATGTTACTATGACACCTTGGATTATCTTATCATCAGATAAAAAAATTATTTTACCAGTTGATTGTGTAATGACGATTGTAGAACCAATTGATGGTGTAAAGAAAATGTTCCTAGATAAAAATGAACAATTTAAGATTGAGGAAGACTTAAATGGCTAAAGATATTAAATGCATATTAGTTGATGTTGATAAACTTCTTATCAGTGAAATTGAAGAGGTAGATGCTGAACTTGGAAATCCAAATTGTAAATTGACTAATCCTGTTGTGTTTGAGTCTCTTGAGAGAATGAAACCATTAGTAGAAGCTTCTAATGATACAGAATTTATGATAAGGTCAGAAGACATACTTACAATTGCAGATCCAGCACCAGAGGTAGTTGCAAAATACATTGAACTTACTTCATGAAAATTTTGAGTATAGATTTGGACTATTTTATGAGTCCAACCATACAACTTTATAATAATGCTTTCTTTGATAATGATCCATTAACAAGATGGAATGACTTATTCAATAACACTGATTTTAAGGAAAATCATTTAACAATAGATCAATCTAATTTATTGTTTTGTTTTGATACTTTTTTAAAATCATTGAAACATTGTGATAGTGTTTCGTTCGGATATGAGCACGATGCAATTCTTTTTCATATTGAAAAGTATTCTGATATAGAGTTAATCAATATTGATCATCATGATGATGTCTTAGGTGGAAGTTATGTTACTGATGCTGTTTATAATGCCGAAGGAGCATTAAGTAAAGAATACTTTGATTTGTGTAAAAATGGTAGAGTTAATGAAAGTAATTGGGTATCATGGTTAGTTAATCAGAAAAAATTAAAATCTTATACTTGGATTTGCAATCAAAATAGTAACAAAAGTAAAAACTTTGTCATTGAAAAAATAATTGCCAATTATACTCTCCTTGAGAAAGAAGAATATAAATTTGATAATTACAAATTTGATCACATTCATGTCTGCTTATCTCCTCAATATACTCCAAAAAATCATTGGCATTATTTTTCAATGTTTATAAACACATATGAGCATTTTCATAATAAAGATGCTACAATAGAAAATAAAAAGTTTGAACATGAATTTAGATACAGAAAATTAGGAAATGAGATTTTATACTAACGTACAAATGGTGGGGGATCATTTTCTCGTTCGTGGTTATGAAGACGGTAAACACTTTGCTACTCGTGAAAAGTTTTATCCTACACTGTTTGTAGACTCAAAAAGAAAAACAAAATATAGAACACTTGATGGTTTGCCTGTTGAACCAGTTGAACCTGGCACTGTTCGTGATTGTCGTGAGTTTATTAAAAGATATAATGAGATTGATAATTTTAATATTTACGGTAATGAGAGATTTATATACCAGTATATTTCTGACAAGTATCCAGAGGTTGAAGTTAAGTTTGATACTGATAAGATTAAATTAACCACAATTGATATTGAGGTTGCATCTGAGAATGGTTTTCCTGATGTTGAATCTGCTGCTGAAGAAGTGTTATTGATTACACTACAGGATTATTCAACAAAACAAATTCGTACTTGGGGTCGTGGTCCGTTTAATAATAGACAAGAGAATGTAATTTATAAAGGATTTGACACTGAATATCAACTCTTAAGTGATTTTATTAACTGGTGGATGATTGAAGACAATACACCAGAAGTTATTACAGGTTGGAACAGTAAGTTGTATGATATTCCATATCTTTGTCGTCGTATTGATCGAATACTTGGAGAGAAACTTAAAAAGAGAATGTCACCTTGGGGTCTTGTAACCGAAGAAGAAACATACATCTCAGGAAGAAAGCATATATCTTATGATATTGGTGGTGTATCACAGTTGGATTACTTAGACTTATATAAGAAGTTTACTTACAAGGCACAAGAATCATATCGTTTGGATTACATTGCATCTGTTGAACTTGGACAAAAGAAACTTGACCACTCAGAGTTTGATACATTTAAGGATTTCTACACAAAGGGTTGGCAAAAGTTTGTAGAATACAATATTATTGACGTAGAACTTGTTGACCGTTTGGAAGATAAGATGAAGTTGATCGAACTTGCCTTGACTATGGCATATGACGCAAAGGTCAACTATGAAGATGTATTCTATCAGGTAAGAATGTGGGATACAATAATTTACAACTATCTCAAGAGAAGAAATATTGTGATACCACCAAAGAATCGTTCAAATAAAAATGATAAGTATGCAGGTGCATATGTCAAAGAACCAATACCTGGCAAGTATGATTGGGTCGTTTCTTTTGACTTGAATAGTCTATATCCGCATTTGATAATGCAATATAACATTTCTCCAGAGACTTTACTAGATACAAGACATCCATCTGTCACTGTTGATAAAATACTTGCTGAAGATATAACATTTGAAATGTATAAAGATAATGCTGTTTGTGCAAATGGTGCGATGTATCGTAAGGATGTTCGTGGGTTCTTACCAGAACTTATGGAGAAGATGTACAATGAAAGAGTCATCTTCAAAAAGCGAATGATTACTGCAAAGAAGAAGTATGAAAAGACCCCAACAAAAAATCTTGAAAAAGAAATTGCAAGATGTAATAACATTCAGATGGCAAAGAAGATTTCCCTTAACTCTGCTTATGGTGCTATTGGTAATCAATATTTTCGCTATTATAAACTTGCCAACGCAGAAGCTATTACACTATCTGGTCAGGTTTCTATCCGTTGGATAGAAAACCGTATGAACAAGTACCTAAACAAAATTTTAAAAACGGAGAATGAAGATTATGTCATTGCTAGTGATACTGATAGTATCTACCTCAATTTGGGTCCTTTGGTTGAAACTGTATACAAAGGGAGAGAGACGACTAATGAAAGCATTGTGTCGTTCCTTAATAAGATCTGTGAGATGGAACTTGAAAAGTATATTACGAGTTCTTATGAAACGTTGGCGAACTACGTAAATGCTTATGACCAAAAGATGTTTATGAAGCGAGAGAACATCGCAGACCGTGGCATCTGGACAGCAAAGAAAAGATATATTCTAAACGTATGGGATAGTGAAGGAGTTAGATATGATGAACCAAAATTAAAGATGATGGGTATTGAAGCAGTGAAGTCATCAACTCCTGCACCTTGTCGTTTACTTATTAAGAATGCACTTAAGTTAATGATGAATGGAACAGAAGAAGATGTGATAGATTTTATTGATGAGTCCCGAAAACAATTCAAAAAACTACCACCAGAAGAGATTGCTTTTCCTCGCACTGCATCAAATGTACAGAAGTATAAAGCACATTCTACAATTTATGAAAAGGGAACTCCTATACATATACGGGGTGCATTATTGTTTAATCATTATGTGAAAGCGAAAAAGTTGGACAATAAATATTCACTCATCAGTAATGGAGAGAAAGTCAAATTTCTTTACCTACAAAAACCAAATATTATTCAAGAGAATGTAATATCATTCATTCAAGACTTTCCTAGAGAACTTGGACTTGAGAAGTATGTTGATTACGATTTACAATTCGATAAAAGTTTTGTCGAACCACTCAAAGCAATCCTCGATGCAATCGGGTGGAATGTTGAAAAAACTGTAAACTTAGAACTATTTTTTTCCTAATGGAATTACCTATTAATGATAACGATTTAGAAACAATCGTAAATGCTCTTTCTCTTGGAGGAGATGCAAGATTGTATCATCTATTGAAAGAAGTAAAAGATGTCAGAGATAATAATCCTGACGGACCTTATAAAAAAATATTGAGAGATAAAGGAATAACTATTTGACCTTGACGAATTGAAATAAAAATAGTATAATAAAAATAAAATGGATTGTTGGCACTGTGGCACTGAACTCATCTGGGGTGGAGACCACGATTTAGAAGAAGAGTTCTATGGCGAAGACCATGCATATGACTTCGTAACAAATTTATCTTGTCCAAAGTGTCAAGCCTATGTTGAAGTACATCATCGTAAAGAGGGTAAAGAATGGATTTCTTGAAAGAAATTGTAAAAGAGATTGGAGATGATTTTACAAAAGTTGCAGCAGATATAGATGAAACAGAAAGATTCATCGACACAGGATCACACATCTTTAATGCAGTGGTTAGCGGTTCCATTTATGGTGGTGTTTCTAGTAATAAGATTACTGCCATCGCTGGTGAAAGCTCTACTGGAAAGACTTATTTTTCCTTGGCTGTTGTCAAAAACTTTTTGGATACTAACCCTGATGGGTATTGCCTCTATTTTGATACTGAAGCAGCAGTTACCAAAGGATTACTTGAGTCTCGTGGAATTGATACAGCACGGTTGGTTGTTGTAAATGTTGTTACAATTGAAGAGTTTCGTGGTAAAGCACTTAAGGCAGTAGATATATACTTAAAAAAAGATGAAGAAGAACGCAAACCTGTGATGTTCGTGCTAGACTCATTGGGTATGCTTTCTACAGAGAAAGAAATTACGGATGCCCTAAACGATAAACAAGTCAGAGATATGACCAAATCTCAACTTGTTAAAGGTGCATTCAGAATGCTTACATTAAAACTTGGTCAAGCAAACATTCCACTTATAGTTACCAATCACACCTATGATGTTATCGGATCTTACGTCCCAACTAAAGAAATGGGAGGAGGCAGCGGTCTCAAGTATGCTGCATCTACAATCATCTATCTTACCAAGAAGAAGGAAAAAGACGGAAAAGATGTCATTGGAAATATTATCAAGGCAAAGACTCATAAATCACGTTTAAGTAAAGAAAATCGTGAAGTTGAAGTTCGACTTTACTATGATGAAAGAGGTCTTGACAAATACTATGGTCTTCTAGAATTAGGAGAGATAGGTGGTCTTTGGAAAAATGTTGCAGGACGTTATGAAGTAAATGGAAAGAAAGTTTATGGAAAACAAATACTTGCAAATCCAGATGAATATTTTACTGAAGAAGTAATGCAAAAATTAGATGAAATAGCAAAAGAATATTTCTCATATGGTTAAGATATACGATAATGTTTTACCTGATGATGTTTGTCAGAACTTAATTAAATTATTTGAGGCAAATAAACAACATCAACATTTTGTTAATCATAATAGTTGTCCTTGTTTTACTCAGGTTAATTTAAACATGGTATCTACAGACACTGTTCGTTCTCTCATACCTTATATTTCAGAAGTTTATAAAAAATATCGTAAAGACACAAATAATTATTACTCACCACCTTTGAAAGAATTAGAGGAGTTTAGAATTAAAAGATATAATACTGGTGGTGATGAAAGATTTGATGAGCATGTTGATGTAACAGATTACAACTCATCTCTAAGGGGAGTAGCATTTCTTTTTTATTTAAACGATAATGATGGAAATACATTATTTTCAAGACACGGCTTGAATATTCGACCAGTTTCTGGTAAAGTAATAATATTCCCTCCAACTTGGGAATATCCACATACAGGATTACCTCCTAAAAGTAATTCAAAATATATTATGAGTACATACATCCACTATGGAAAGAATTGAGACTACTATACTTCGTAATTTAGTTTGTGAAGAGGAGTTCTCTCGTAAGGTTATTCCGTTCATAGAACCAGATTATTTTGAGAATAAAACTGAGAGAGTTATTTTTCAAGAGATTTCTCAGTTTATAGTTAAGTATGATGCTGCAATTACAATTGAAGCACTTAATATTGAAATAGAAAATCGCACTGATCTAACAGAAACAGAGATAAAAGAAGCGAGAGAAACGACAAAAACATTTGATGATGCACCAGTTGATAATCAATGGTTATTAGAGTCAACAGAGAAGTGGTGTCGGGATCGTGCAATCTATCTTGCACTCATGGAATCAATACATATAGCAGATGGTAATGATGAAAAGAAAAATCGAGATGCAATACCAACAATACTATCGGATGCTTTAGCAGTATCATTTGATAATCATATCGGACACGATTATCTTCAGGACTATGAAGAAAGATACGAATCATATCACAGGAAAGAAAGTAGAATTCAATTCGACCTTGAACACTTTAATAAGATTACGAAAGGAGGTCTTCCAAATAAAACGCTTAATATTGCACTTGCGGGTACTGGTGTTGGTAAGTCTCTTTTTATGTGTCATCATGCTAGTTCTGTCCTTCTAGATGGAAAGAATGTTTTATACATTACTCTTGAAATGGCAGAAGAAAAGATTGCAGAAAGAATTGATGCAAATTTACTGAATGTTAATATACAAGATATTACTGATTTACCTAAACCTATGTTCGATAAAAAGGTAAATAGCATTGCTAAGAAAACGCAAGGAACTCTTATAATTAAAGAATATCCTACTGCATCTGCACACTCAGGTCATTTTAAATCACTGCTGAATGAACTTGCATTGAAAAAATCATTTAGACCTGATATAATATTCATAGACTACTTAAATATATGTGCATCTAGTCGTTACGTAAAAACAGCAAATGTCAATTCTTACTCCTATATTAAAGCGATTGCGGAAGAACTCCGTGGTCTTGCAGTTGAAGCTAATGTACCTATCGTCTCCGCTACTCAGACGACTCGCTCTGGCTATGGTAGTAGTGATGTCGATCTTACTGACACAAGTGAGTCCTTTGGTCTTCCAGCCACTGCTGATCTTATGTTTGCTCTTATATCTACTGAGGAACTGGAAGCGTTAAATCAAATAATGGTTAAACAACTTAAGAACCGTTACAATGATCCTACTATATTCAAGAGGTTTGTTGTAGGAGTTGATCGTGCAAAGATGAGGTTGTATGATTGTGAGCAAAAAGCACAAGATGATATCATTGACAATAACACAGAAGAAGAGTATAATCAAGAGAAGAAAACACCTAAAAAATCATTCGCTGAATTTAAATTCTAATGAAAAAACAAATTGACTTTAGTAGATACGAACACTTTGTAGATGCTGTAACATCAGATGCATCAAAAGACTTTTTATCCTTATCAGATCGTTTAGTAGAACTCGATCAGAAAGGTGCTAATATTGAAAGACTTATGACTGCTGCTGTTGGTATCAGTGCAGAGGGTGGTGAGTTTACAGAAATCGTAAAGAAGATGGTATTTCAAGGTAAACCATTTAATGAAGATAATCGTGAGCATCTTATAATCGAACTTGGAGATGTGCTCTGGTATGTTGCACAAGCAACTCAAGCACTTGGAGTTTCCTTCAATGATGTCATCGAAACTAACGTAAAGAAGTTAGAGAAAAGATATCCATCTGGTGAGTTTGATGTATTCTTGTCAGAGAACCGTGCATCAGACGATAGATAATTAAGAAAATCTTAAGTTTATAATATACTATAACTCGATGGATTATGAATTAGAATTAAAAATAGATGCTTTAGAAAAAGAAAACAAGCAACTTAAAGCACAAGTTGAATTTTTAAAGGAGCAGTTAGCGTATAAGACTTTTGGAAAACCGTTAGATTTGGAGGAAGAAGAATGAGTGGCGATGCAGGATTAGATGAAAAGGTAATTTTTTATCATCGAAAGATGACAGAGGCAAAGAGAATTGTTTTACAACACAAGGGAATAGAGTTGGCATATCTACAAATAAATAGTCAAAAAAGATGGCAGGACAAAGAGGATTTCTTTATGAAGGAAGAGTCTTCAATAAATTAAAATCAAAAAATTTAGTTCCTGCAGGAATTACACCAGCAGGTCCCGATGCATCAAAACCTGATGCTGTATTTCTTTTTAATAAAATAAATTATAATTTAGAAGTCAAATTAGATTTAGCTACAGACTATGGACAAGGAACATTAAATTATAAAAATGGTTCTTGGGAATTAGGTGGTGCAGATACTAAAGAAGCAGTAGAAATGAGAAAAATATTAACTACTGTGGGTGCTGTCAAGTTTGCAAATACATCTTGGGGATATCAAGGAGCACCAAATAAAGGGACAGTAGATAACAAAGATATTACAGAGGAAATGGTTAGAGATGATTACAGAAGATTTACTGATAAATTTTTGAGTGTTCCATTATCTTCTTTGTACAATTACTACGCTGCAAAAGACACTTATTACATACAAATAGGTGGATACGGAATGTATTATATGGCATCAAACCCTGCTAATTTACCAGTACCAAAATTCAATGGTGCTTTAAGGTTAAGAATTAGATTGAAAAGAGGTGGTTCTACTCCAATATATAACTATAGATTTACCACTGCACTTCAAGTAATACAAAAACCATCTAAGTCGAAATATGACATAGATTCTGGTATGGATTTTTTAGTCGAATGAATGATTTAATTGAATCTCTGATAACAGAGTTTAAAAAACAAAGAATTATAAGGGGAAACATATACGATAATTTTATGTTTTTCTCTTATGAAGCATTGGGAGCTGACAAAGATGATAAATATAAGCATACAAGAGCGTCTATTCTACATCATATGACGCAGAACAAAACTGAAATCTTACTAAGATTAACCAAAGACTAATGAAAACCTTTTTGCAATTTATATCTGAAAACACTGCAACTCAACAAGCAACTAGACTTGGGTTGGAGGGAGACGGTCATGGTGGTTGGTATAAGGATGGAGAATTTGTAGCAAAGACAGAGAAAGGTAGATTAAAATTTTATAATAAGAGACAGAAAGTAGGTGGTAAAGATCCAGAGCAATCAGAAAAAGAGAAAAATTTATCATCACCAAATACAACTGCACCACCAGAAGATCAACAACAACAGCAACAACAGGCAGCAGTAGAACAAGAACCACAACAACAAGAAGTACAGAGTCCTGATTTAGCAGCAGGTCCACCACCAGTTCCAAAAACAAAAGGAACATTAACACTTGCATTTGGTAGATTTAATCCACCACACGCAGGTCATTTACAACTTATGGATATCGCTGCACAATCAGCAGAGGCAGAAGAAAGTGATTATATTATTGTTCCATCAAGAAGTCAAGATGCAAAGAAAAATCCACTTGATGCAGACACTAAAGTTTCTGTAATGAGATCAATGTTTCCGCAGCACAGTGAGAGAATAGTAAATGATGGAGCAAATCGTACAATTTTTGATGTGCTAAAGAAAGCACATAATGATGGATATACAAATGTTAGAATAGTTGCAGGTCAAGATCGTGTAAAAGAATTTGATAAATTATCACAAAATTATAACGGGCAACTATATCAGTTTGATAATATGGAAGTTATATCATCTGGTGATCGTGATCCTGATGCAGAGGGTATGGAGGGTCTATCATCGTCAAGAATGAGACTTGCAGCAGCAGAGGGAGACTTTAAAACATTCCGTGCTGGATTACCAGAGGGTGTACCAAGAAAATCTGCAATGGAATTATTTGATACAGTGAGACAATCTATGAATGTCAAAGAAATGAAAGAGTTCTGGAATATCTGGGAGATTGCACCAAAATATGATTTAGAAAACTTGAGAGAATCATATGTTGCAAAAAAGATTTTTAACATTGGTGACAAGGTAGAAAACTTAAATACTGGAATGATTGGACGTATAATTCGTCGTGGAGCAAATCATTTAATATGTGTTGCAGAGAATAATATTATGTTCAAGTCTTGGGTAAAAGATTTGAGAGAAGCAATTGTAAATGCTACTACACCATCAGGAGTTCCTTCAGATCAAAGGTTAGTTGGAACTGATGCACACCGTAAATACGTGGAAACTATGGTACCTGGAAGTAGTTACGGTTTACATTTCATAAATAAATACAAGAAAAGAAAGTAATTATTTTTTAAAATGAGCACTGATATAGCAGAAAGCCTTCCAAAAAGGAAATTTGCACCTGCACCTATGATAGCAAAAGGTGCAAAAGGAAAAGAACCAGCACCTAAAGGTGGTGGTAAAAAAGAAGCACCAAAGGGTAAATCTGGTGGTGCAAAGGGTGCGTCTGAAGAAGGTTCAGAGAAAAGAATTCGTCAAGCAGTATATGATATTAGATATCGTGCAAGGAGAGAAGATATTGATCTTAAAGCAGCGTTCGCTCAGTATATGTCAAATAGCTCATTAAGTCAGGCTGATAGAACTGCTGTTAGAGAAAAAATATTTGGTAAAGCAGGTGGTGTATCCGAGAAGTTTATTGTAGGTGCTGATGATTGGGCAAGTGATAATGTAGCAAATGCGTTATATCAAGTGTTTGTAGAGAGAGACAAGAGTGAAGAATTACAACTTGCATATTTACAACAATTAGATGAAGATGAAGTATCAGGTAAAAAATATAAAGTAAGAGTGACAGATAAGAATGGTAGATCATATGTAAGATTTGCTGATCGTGCAAAGATTACTGAATTACGTCAAAATCCAAATATTGAGTCAGTTGAAATGACAGAACACGGTGATGCCTATGAAGGTGAAAGAAAAAAAGGTAAACTAACTGCAAGAGCGAAAGCAGGTAAAGGTCTTGATCCTGTTGGTAAAGAAGATAAGGACATTGATAATGATGGCGATCATGATAAGACTGACAAATATCTTCTCAAGAGAAGAAAGGCAATCGGTAAATCAATACGTAAAAGAGCAGACCAAAAAATCAAAGAAGCATTTCTAGCAGATGGTACAACAACCACAGAGCCAAAAAATCCTGTAAAGATTACTGGTAAGGGTGTAGATAATTATGCATCAGGTGCAGTAAAACTTAGTCCTGATGATGGACAAACAGATCCAGCAGTAAAACCAAAAGGAGTTTATTCTCACTTTGCACTAAACGGTGCTACTTTATCAGAGTCTCAGAAAAAATTATATGAGATGATGAAAAAGAAAGAGGAAGAGGATAAGGGTAAGTTAGATGATATGGCAACAAAAGATAGTGTCAAGAAAGATGATGAGAAGAAGGAAGAGAAACCTGATAATCGAGGAATGTATGCCAAGATTGCTATGATCAAGAACAAGTTACGTTCTGCTGGTCAGAGAGATCCGATGGTTATGGCAGTTGATGCTTGTGAGGAGAGAAGAGGTTCATCATCTGCAGAATTAGCACAAAATAGAACAGATGCCAAAAATAAATTAAAAGGTGCCATAGGTAAAGTCAAACAACAGGTTGAAAAGAATCCAATGGGATTTACATTACAAAATCCTTAGCTATATAATATAGTTCATAACAAGAAAAATGTTATCATTTTTATTACCAATCGCTTCTAAGATTGTATCGGATGCGATTGACAAGATACCCGATGATGCAGAATTGGGAGAAAAACTTATTGATTTATGCTTACTTATCCTTAAAAAAGCAGTCAAATTGACAAAGACTGATATGGATGATAAGTTATTAGCACAAGTAGAGATTGCTATCAAGGCAAGATAGAACTTCCTCCTTATAAATATTCCCAGAAACAAAATTTTTTGGAGATAGGATCATGCCTCTATGGGGTATTAAAGATACAGTCTACTCAACAGGAAAGGTGAACGTCACCACTGATGGAGTAGTTACAAAACATTCTGGAGCAGGTTTAGATTTTACCGCCAGTTGTAAAGTTGGTATGGTAGTAACATTAGCAGATGATGGATCTGGTCAAGGTCAGGGTGTTATATCAGGTATTACATCTGCTACAATGATGACACTTACTAATCTTGATCTTCCTGGTGCATTTTCAGCAGTTGATTACGAAGTTCGTGAGTCACCCATTGCTGAAGTAAAGGGTGGAACTTATGCTATCGGTGAAGTATTTGGTGTAAGTATTGCTGAACAACAAGAAACAGTAGATGATAGTTCTCAGTATCATCCTGCTCATTCTGGTTGGGTTGGTATTACAACTTATATGCAGAGCAATCCTGATGGAACCACTCAATTAAGAGTAAAAACTGAAGTATTAGTTGCAAACAGCACAATTTCTGGAGACTCAACAGACGATACAATCTTACCAGATAGTTAATTTTTAACGATATGTTATGAGATTTGACGAATTGAACGAGAGCAATTATATGCTCTTCGCTATAAAATTCTATGACAATCCTCAAGCAGTTACAAAAGATGACTTCGAGAGTGATTTAAAAAGAATTCGTTATATAAAACGATTACTTAAACGGTATAAAAATACTGGTGAATTGAAAACTCATTTAATTATGAATCATCTCATCATATTGTTTAACGTCTTTAATGATGCTGCAGTTCCGCTGCTTTTTTATAATTTGGAAGAAGAACTCTGGCCAATCGTCAAGAGTTTTTTGGTGTATTTAAAAAGGATACCAGAGTATCCAAAAACTAAGGTCGATACAATTGACGTAGATAAAAAAGTTATAGAACAATTACAAAACCTCTAATGGATATTGATAGATTTATAGAAATTCTCAGGGAAGCTAAGAAAAAATCAAGTTGCCCACCAGGATTTAAGTATAATAAAAAAGAAAATAGATGTGTGCCTGTCAAGAAGAAAGGTAAGAAAGGAAAGTATGGGTACGTAAGAGGATACTTTGGTGGTGGATATCGTGGTGGAGATAATCGATCAGATAGTGGAAAAGGAAACGGTAATGGTAACGGAAATGGCAATGGTCACGGTGGTAATGGTAATGGCAATGGTGGAAATGGTGGTGGCAACGGTGGTGGCAACGGTGGCGGTGGTAATGGAGGAGGTGGAGGAGAATGAAATCCTTCTACGACTTCTATGAAGAGTTGATGGCTAACAATGCAAGTAGTGGTAATATAGCAGGACTACCACCTGATGATCCCCCAGTAAATAAAAAGAAAAAATATATCTATGGTGGTAGGGGATCACGTAAAATGTGGATGTCTAATAAATATACTGGAAGTAAAAATACTTAGTTGTGGACGATAATAACAACGTAAATGCAGCAATATTAGAGAGATTAGAAAAAGTTGTTCAGTCTCTGCAGGAGAACTCTGTCAAAATGGGAGAACTTCTTGCAGTTCATAATGAGAAGTTAGATAAGCAAGACCGTATTGATGCAGTATTATTTGAGAAAATAGATGGATTGCATAAGGATATGGATCGTGCAACCGATGAAATCAAGAAAGGATGTGAGAGAGATATTCGTTTAGTTGATCAACGTCTTCGTACAATGGAGAAAAAAATGTGGACAATCGCAGGTGCATTAACTGTGATTAGTTTTGTTGTATCTCCTATTGGACAAAGATTTGTAAGAGGATTGACAGTGCCACCACAATCGAGTATAATAATAGAAAAGTAATTACTTGTAATGAGTGACGTGAATTTTAAGAAGCATCGTGTCTTCCGTGAGACAGAGGATGTTATCTTTTATGACATATCAGTTGATGAATCAAATGCTGCAGACCTTGTAGTGCATACAGGTACTGCCATATCACCACCAAATGATAATGTCGGAGCAAAGCAATTTTATATTCATAGTTTTCAAGACGACTATAATCGAGTTGTATCAGGTGAAAGAACCTTTGAATTAGTTAACTATACTTGGAAGTATCCATACCACATAGTGCATCTAAATCGCACCAGTGGTGCCTTAGTCATACCTCGTGGTACATTCCATCGTTCAGTATCAGGAGAGAATGGTTCGATTGTCATAAACCAAGCAAAGAGGTATGATGGATTTGACCCTACTGCAGAGTTTTATCCAGTGTCCTCTGCAACGAATATAGATCTTTACAATGCACTTACGCAAGAAAAACCAGTCATACACACGTTAGGTGAATAATGGATATAATTGATTCCAAATATATTGGTCTCGTATCCTCAAGACTTGAAAAGTTTAAAAGAGTCAAACCAAATTTATATAATTTCCGTTGTCCTATCTGTGGCGACTCTCAGAAACACAAGAATAAAGCAAGAGGATATTTCTACCAGTACAAAGCAGATACTAATTTTAAATGCCACAACTGTGGTGCATCTTCCACTTTCAATAATTTTGTTAAAAGAATTGACCCAACACTTCATAAACAGTATGTGATGGAGAAATTTAAGGAAAGAAATGTTGGTAAGGGTTCAATCATACCAGAACCAGAGTTTAATTTTAAGAAACCAGTATTTAAAAAAAAGTTAGATTTACCAAAAGCAAGTGAAGTTAAGATTGCAAAGGAATATCTTGAAAAGAGAAAATTAGATCCGTCAAAATTTTACTTTGCCTATAAGTTTAAAGAGTGGACAAATACACAAAAACAGACCTTTGACACTATCGGTAGAGATGAAAGTCGCATCATTATACCAATGTATGATGAGGATAAAATACTTATCGGATTTCAGGGTAGAAGTCTAGGTCCTAACTCTGTTAAATATATCACTGTGATGATTAATGAGGATGCTCCAAAAATTTACGGACTCGATAAAATTGATAATGAAAAACCCATATACATCATTGAAGGACCCTTCGATGCGACCTTGGTACAAAACGGTGTTGCTATGTGCGGCTCCGATCTTGATATTAGGTCGTTTGGTTGGAGCGATTATATTTACGTTTATGATAATGAACCTCGCAACAGAGAAATCGTCAACAGAATTGCCAAAACAATCGATGGAGGAGACAAAGTAGTAATCTGGCCAACATCAGTTGTTGAAAAGGATATCAACGATATGGTGTTAGGTGGACATAATGTCATGAGTGTGTTAGAATCAAACACATATTCAGGACTTAAAGCAAAAGTAAAATTTAACAATTGGAAAAAAATATGACAAACGGGACAAAGGTAAAGAAAAGAAATGGTTCAATCGAACCTCTTAACCTTGAAAAGATGCACGTAATGGTTGAAGAAGCGTGTAAGAACCTCGCAGGGGTCTCTGCAAGTCAAGTAGAGATACAATCAGGTATACAGTTCTATGATGGTATTAGCACAGGAGAGATACAAGAAATTCTCATTAAATCTGCAAGTGATTTAATTGATTTAGACCATCCTAATTATCAATATGTTGCTGCAAGATTATTATTATATTCTGTTCGTAAACAAATTTATGGTAGATTACATGATCATCCAACACTTGTAGATCATGTCAAAAAGAATATAGATAGAGGTGTATATGATCCTGAGATACTTAACTTGTATTCTGAGGAAGAGTTTAATAAACTTCAAGGGTTTATAGATCATGATAGAGACTACATCTTCACATATGCAGGTCTTCGTCAGGTTGTAGATAAGTATCTGGTTCAAGACAGAAGCACAGGTGAACTTTATGAATCACCTCAGTTCATGTATCTTTTGATATCTGCTTCTATATTTTCAAAATATTCACAAGAAACAAGATTAGATTACGTTAAAAAGTATTACGATGCCATTTCCAAACATAAAATCAACATCCCAACCCCAATCATGGCAGGTGTTAGAACACCTATTCGGCAGTTTGCGTCTTGCGTTCTGGTTGATATTGACGACACCTTGGATGGTATTTTTAGTTCTGATATGGCCATTGGTCGCTATGTCGCACAAAGGGCTGGCATCGGTATCAACGCAGGTCGCATCAGGGGTATCAATGCTAAAATCAGGGGTGGAGAAGTGCAACACACAGGTGTTGTCCCGTTCCTCAAAAAGTTTGAAGCAACTGTCAGATGCTGCACTCAAAATGGCATCCGTGGTGGATCAGCGACTGTCCACTTCCCAATCTGGCACCAAGAAATACGAGATATAATAGTTCTTAAGAATAACAAAGGAACTGAAGATAATCGTGTTCGCAAATTAGACTACAGTATTCAATTAAGCAAATTATTCTATGAAAGGTTTATTGAGAATGGGGAAATTACGCTTTTTTCTCCTCATGATGTGCCAGGGCTTTATGACAGTTTTGGTACTGAACTATTTGACGACTTATATCGAACTTACGAGAGTGATAAATCTATCCCCAAGACTAGGGTAGGTGCTCAAGAACTTATATTAGACCTGTTGAAAGAAAGAGCAGAAACTGGTAGAATATACATAATGAACATTGACCATTGCAATTCTCATTCATCATTTACTGATAAAGTTGAGATGAGCAACTTGTGTCAAGAGATTACATTACCAACTAAACCTATACAACATATTGACGATGAAACTGGAGAAATTGCTCTCTGCATCCTTTCTGCTATTAATATTGGCAAAATTAGGGATGTTTCGGATTTTGAAAGCTTGTGCGATCTTAGTGTTCGGTCTCTTGATGAACTTATTGATTTTCAACAATACCCCGTCAGGGCAGCAGAAATCGCTACAAAGGCAAGACGCTCCCTCGGTGTTGGTTTCATCGGTCTAGCACATTACCTCGCCAAGCAGGGTGTTAAATATGATGAACCAGAAGCATGGCAGTTAATACATGACCTCACTGAATCCTTCCAATACAACCTACTCAAAGCAACTGTAAATCTTGCAAAAGAGAAGGGTGCTTGTGAATATTCTGATAATACTAAATATTCTCACGGCATATTACCAATTGACACTTATAAAAAAGATGTAGATGAATTGGTTCCTAATAATTTAAAATGTGATTGGGAATCATTACGTGAAGAAGTTAAGGAATACGGAGTAAGAAACAGCACACTATCGGCACAAATGCCCTCAGAATCGTCCTCTGTCGTTTGTAATGCAACAAACGGTATTGAACCCCCAAGAGGATATTTGTCAGTTAAGAAGTCAAAGAAAGGACCTCTCAAGCAGATTGTCCCATCTTATAATACTCTTAAGAACAATTACACATTGCTCTGGGATATGACTGGAAATACTGGTTACATAAACATTGTTGCTGTGATGCAAAAATTCTTTGACCAAGCAATATCTGGAAACTGGTCTTACAATCCACAACACTATGAAGGTTCTGAAGTACCAACATCAGTGATGGCACAAGACCTTTTAACTACATATAAGTACGGATGGA
>VTLG01007885.1_pt1 | contig 23954 bp, 52 predicted proteins | sample 4694571 | NCBI WGS metagenome assembly VTLG01 (sample SAMN12604809, study PRJNA352737) | marine metagenome | biome: ENVO:00000447; feature: ENVO:00000209|ENVO:00000569|ENVO:01000036; material: ENVO:00002151; isolation source: viral sequences binned using virsorter ...
AATAATTTCTTTTATGTGATGCAATATCATCCAATGCATCATTAATTAACTGAAACATATATTGCTCTTGTTGTCTTCCAAATAACTTTTCAATCTGTTCTATTATATTTTTTGCTGTCATTATTTAATTCCTTATACCTGTACATCCCCTAATTTTCTTGATTGCTTTGGAGCATTTCCTGTTGTTAATGCTATTACACCTTCTTGGTATTGTGCTTTTAATGTTGAAATTATTGGCACGTAAAGTTCAACATCTTCTTCTATTGCAAGTAAATATTCTGCAGCTGTTATTGCAGCTCTTAATACTACTAAATTTTCAGCTTCATCAGGGAAATTAGCAATAGCCGTTGCATCAAAAGCTACTGAAGGATATCCTACATGATATACAATCGCAGTTTGATTTGCAGTTGGTGTTGGTATTACATTTAATATTGCAGCATCACCTGAACTTAAAATCCAATATACAGGGTCAGTAACGCTTGCTTTATACAGGCTATTTGAATCATTTGATAATTCTCCATACATTGATGGTACTTTTCTACAAGGTATTCTACTTCCACCAGAATCAGCAGAAAGTCTATTTACATATAAAACTTCTCCTCCTAATGTATCTAAGTCTATAGTTGTTGCAGAATGATTTAACGTAGTTTCAGTTGTACATTTTTCTTTTAGTAAAAGAGGAAGTATATTAATAACTTCTTTAGCAGCATCAGTTAGCCATCGTGTAGCCATAACACTAAATGTTTCTCCTGTTTCTGTTGTACCAGAAGCATCATCTGCATTAAATCCTGTAAGTGCATGTATTTGTGCTCCAAAATCCCAAGCCATTATCTTTTATTCCTCTCTGCTATATCTGCATCCATTGTTGTTTGACTGAATTCAACTTGTGTTTGTCCACTCCAAGTTGTTCTCATATTAATATGGTCAGATATATTTTTATTTAAACCAAACACCTTGCCACATTTACATTCAGCCAGTCTACCAGGAACTGCTTCTGCTTTATTTCCACATATACAATAATAAGTTCTCATTATTTTTTCTTTTTTCTTTTTTTAGCCTGTTCTTTTTTTCTGAATTTAATAAATTCAGCCATATCATCTAACTTATCCTTAGTTATTGCTTTTTGTTTTTTTTCTGAATATTCACCAGGAGAACCTTTATATCCATAAGTTTCAAATTCAATGTCACTCTCTAGCTCTCTTTGTCTACTTCTTTCTTCTTTAATACCTTTTTTTATCCTTTTCTTTGCAGCAGCAATACCTTCTTCTGTTCTTTGCTTAAGAGTTTTTCCACCCTTTTTATACTTAGTTTTTCCGCCATGCTTCATATATCCCATTTTATTTCTAACCTTTTTGGGAAGTTTAGATAAACCTGGATTTTCTTCTGCGTCAACGGCTTTCATTGTCTTTCCACCTTCTTCATACTTTTTCATTTCAGGTGTCATTCCTCCATGACCATATTTCATGCCCATTTTACCGCCACCCATCATCATTGGTTTTTCTGCACCTATTTGATTAAATCCAGTTTTACCACCACCTGCATACATTGTTTCACTTCTCATGCTTCCATCATTAATTTCATATCCAGGATTTTCTGCAACCATTTTTTCTGCTGCCATTCTACCTGGTGTATCGTAAGACATTTTAGCTATGGTTTTACCTGTTGCTTTATCTTTTACTTCTGGCATTACTTGCCTCCTTTTCGTTTTCTTGCATCAATTGTTGGGAAATCATAGTCATTTCCTTTTGGTAATTTACCATTTTCATTAACAAATTCCAAAATTGGTTCAGTTTCTGGATTTACTGAATCCTTTTTAATTATATATTCACCACCTTCTACCTCAATAGGTATGCCACCTTCTTCATGAGATGGCCCTTTAAGAATACCACCCATTTCCATCATCTTTAAATGTTTATCAATTCGTTTTGACTGACCTTTATGCATTTTAGAAGCATTAAGCAATTCTTTAACTATTACTTCCAGGTCTTTAACAGAACCTTTAACAGGGCCTCCTTTTTCCATTATATCTAAAGTCTTAGGATAACCCTTTTCTCCAGGCTTTGCTGGTTTTTCACCTCTTTTACGTTTTGCGTGGATATTGGCCCACAAGCCTCTTTTTTTAGCCATTATCTGTAATAAGCTATGACAGACCCACTGTCTAATTCAATTGAATCAAATTTTCCGTAAACAGTAGTTCCTTCTGGAATTTTAAAAGTTGCTGGCACTGTTCCTGACAAATTTGTAGTACATTCAGATGTATCTACTACTGAAGCCTCTAAACCAGTAACTGCAATAAAAGGGCCTGTTATTTCATCTGTACCGTCTATTATAACTGCACCATTTTGTCCTAAAGCTAAATTTTGAGCTTCTACTACCGTAAAATTATGTAATGATTTTTTAAATGCCATTTTTTCCTCCTACCCTAAGCACTGGCTGTGCGTGAATGGGTTGTTTAAATTATTATTATCTTTAGTAGATTCGGGAGCTACCTTTTAGTGATAGCTCCCATAGTTCTACAAAACTATTAATCCTTATTGATTTGGATTATGATGTAGTTATAGCATTATTAATACCAGAGAGGACTGTTCCTACATATTCTCCCTTAGTAAACATTAACTCTACAACATCACCTTTCTGTGCTGAAGTACCAATAACTATATTTGATATTTGAGTACCAGCTGTTGAATTAGCTGCATCTCCACCTGCATCTTTTTGAACAAAACTAACAATTGCACTACCCGCTGCTATTGTTATAGCATTGCCAGGAGTTTCTTCTTCTACTATAAATTTATAATAGACACCATCTTCTCCTGTAGAAGCAGTTGGTAAAGTTATTGCAACTGTTCCACCTGCAGCATCAAGCATGAAAACTTTTCCGCTATCTGCATTAGTTAATGTTACATCAGCATTAATAGAATGAACTTTTCTCTTATGTGTAAAAGTAGAACTACTATTTACATTCAATATATCACTTCTCATTATAATGCCTCCTCAAAGTTAAACAACGCATGTGTTTCAGGAAGACTAACTTCAAGACCTGCTTCTGTAAGAATCATATCTTTACGTAAATCCTCATCTGCTTGTTGCACATTTGTTGTAATTGAAGTATCTCTATTGACACCGTTGCCAACTAATGGTCTGTATGATACATGGTCTAAGTCAGCAAGTAACATAAATTCACCAGACATTCCTCTGAATAAAGGTTCTTTTACTAAACTTAAATCACCATGAACTGTATCAATCTTCATAACCTTATGACCAAAAGAGCCTTGACTAGCATCAAAGTTGTATCGATTTGAACCACCCATTGAGTCACCAAGAAATCCAGCACCATCGCCTAATTTATTGAATAATGAAATTACAGGTAAAGAGCATAAAGCTAATTTACTTGTGTTTCCACCTCTAGCTGGGTCAAATACAACTTCTAAGTCTCTTAATAAAACATCATAAGATAAACTTCCAGCTGCTACTGTTTTCAAGTAAGCTTGGCCTTCTGTGTATTCTAATTGCTCAGAATCTTCTATTGTTTGAGATTGACCATTAGCCATAATATGGCCTGCAAGACCTTCAGTGTATTGAATACCACCAGAAGATGCACGTTGTCCAAAAAGCATTGCTCTTTCAATGTCAATTTTATGTTCTCTTAATTTAAGATTCCATATCCTATCCCATTCACTAGCATAGCCTCTATAAACAGTTGCTCTTGCTGTATTAGTCATTTCACAAGCTGTTTTAAAGATTTGAGTATGTCCATAATCATGGTCTAACTCTTGTGAAAATACATCTGGAGCACCTGAACCTTGCTCAAATGATGTACCAATAACTGTAGCTTTTGCATTTGCTCCTGAATCAGCATCAGAACCTGGGTTAGTTAACCATTTAATATCAATTGATGTTGTTGAGTTAACAGCTTCTATTCTTGCATTTGCATGATTAGGTGCACCACTATTACCAGTAGTTGATTCAACTGATACAACCATTCCTTTAATCAGCCAAGGTTGTGCAGCTGATAAAGTTGCTGTAACCGTAGCTCCTGCTGAAACTGCAGCAAGATTTGTTGAAATAACAAAACTTCTATCAGTCATTGCAATCTTTGTCCTATCTTCTAAGAACCTAAACTGTGAATCAGTTGTCGGCACTTTTCCTACTTTTGACAAGTATACAAAGAATGGAGACTCCTCTGGGGATAACTCAGCAATCCTATCACTAAAGTCATATAATCGTCTTGACCCTTGTGTTAAAGTTAAAGCTGTTTGTGACCCAGGAGTTCCAAACTTTACTTGTCCAGAATTATAATTTGCCATTATATTCTACTCCTTGATTTATATTAATATTTACAATACGCTAGCTCGACTTCCAGCTTTTAAAATACCTTCCCACATTGAATCTTTTTCATCTTTTCTTACAGGTTGCTCACCAGATAAAATACCTGCTTGCTGAGGAACTGCTTGATTTTGACGAATTGAATCCAGTGGATTTTCATTTTCATCTTGTGCTGGTTGTTCTTGAGTAACAGACCTCCACATATTAATAGCACCATCAACACCATATTCAGCAGGGTTTTTACTTGCAAAGTCAACAAATGAAGTAATTTCTTCAGGTGTTAATCCTTTTGCAGAAAGTTCTCCTTGAAGTTTAGTCATACCAACTTCCTTTTGAACACCAGCTACTTGGCTTTGAACGGCAGTATTAATAGAGTCCTGTAACTCTTGTTGTCGAAACTTATACGATTTAGATGCTGGGTCATTATAGGCTTCCCATGGGTCAAACTCATCTTTTTCTAAGGCTATTCTTTCAGTTGCTGCTGGTTGACCACCTTGAACCATTCCTGATATTGTATTAACGATATCTGGTCGTGATTCCAACAATTTGCCAACTTTCTCGTAATCCTTTAGTTTTTGATTTTCAGTATGAAGTTTATCTTTTTCTGATTGAAAATACTTAGCTTGAGACTCCCAATCTGTTGAAGCTCCTTCATTCTGTGTTTGATTTTCATCTTGCCCTACATTATTATTGATTTCACCTTGATTTTCAAGATTTTCATTTCCTAATGCGTTATCCATTATTTGCCTCCTTTGGCTTGCAATTTCTCTCTGTCTGCTTGAGATTGACCACGTAAACGTGATTTCTCGACTTCGAGTTTAACTGCACTTGTTAGTTTATCAACCTGCTGTTTATTAGCAGATTTAGAATCCAATTCTACTTCTTTTAACTTACCTTTAAACTTCTCAACTTCAGTTCTTTGACGAGCCGCAATAGATTCACGACTAGCAGTTTGTAAGTCACCAGATAATTCTTTAATTTGTTCTTGAGCTTGTTGTAATTGCCCCTGTAATTGTTGTACAATGTCCATTCTTTGTAATACACCTTCTTTATCAAATATATCAGTTTTCATTAATGCTTCTGTTCTATCAATAAGTCCAGCTTGATATGCTTCCATGTATATTGACCATTCACCCCATCTATTTGACGGCATTGTTGAATTACCAATAATATTAACATCATATTGACCAATAGTTAAATCATTCATCATTTCGCCAATAGCTTGTGATTTATCATTGTAGTGATTAACCATATATTCAGACATATCGTTATTAGGCTGAACAACTCTAAATACTTTTTTATAAGTATAATGTTCTTTAGCAAGGTTATATACTACTTGACCTAATCTACGTAAACTTCCTTCAATATCTCTTAATTTTGATTTACTACGCCTTTGACCAAAATCTTCCATCATCATTGTTCCAGATGAAGTTCTTGGTGCTGCCTCTGCATTTCCTTGTTGCATTTCAAATATACCCATATTTAAATCAATATATTTTTCAACAAGTGCAGGTAATTGCATTACCGAGTTAGATAAAGGTTGTGGCGATGGAAAATGAGGTTCTCCAAATGACGGGTCATATTCAATCGTTGCATTTGGATTTGCCCAATCTCTTTCTAATTCTTCTATATCATCAACACTTCCTTGTGGTATTAATAGCTTTAACCCTGAAGATGCTTGTGCATGTGAAGTTATTAATGACATTGTTTTATTTAAAAATCTTTGAAAATCTTTATTCTTTCTAACATCACTCATTGGGTATGGAGTGTTAGTCCAAATATTAGGAATAGGCACAATAGGATATTTATCTGTATTTAATATTCTTTCATAAAGAATTGTTTGCCCTAATGTACATACTAGCTTAATTCTTGTTTGTTGAACCTCTACTACATCAATCATACCTTGTTCAACTGCTTTTCTTATCTTATCATTCTCTAAAAACTTTTCCATATTTTTAGCATCAAGGATTCTTTCTTCCTGTGACTGCATATCCATAATTCTATAATATGGAACCTTTGTTTTAGAAAAACTTTCAATAAGTTGATATTTTTCAGAACCTTCTCCATGGTCATAGTCTTTAATAACATCTGGAGTAAATGAACCCTTTGACCTTGTATTTGATGCAGATGGAAATGTTTCATCTTCATAATACCCTTCAATCTCGTCAATAAGCATTTTACCGTTTTCTTCATTAACTTCCGCTAATTGCGGATATAAATCTAATAATTGAAACTTTGTAAAGATAGTTGATAGCATCATACCCGTAGCATCATCAAAATACTTACTTCTTGCATTTGGGTCTACAACAACTCTAAACGGGTCTACATATGTAAATTTAACTTCGCCTCTACCATAATCAGCTTCTCTGTCTACATATGCATAAAAGTAACCTAAACCTGTAACAGCGTAATCATGAACTGCTTGTTTAAATATTTCATTGCCATCTGATATATTCCAGATATACTCAAGTATTACTTTCCATACATTTGCTAAATCACTATCAGAGTCTTCTCTTGGCATAGCTGAGAATTTTGGTGGTTTAGATGTAATAATGGCTTTAAACTGCTCAATTGCAGAATATAACCTATCTAATGGTAAACTTGACTGATTCCTAGCTTCAAGTTCATCAGATTCAGATTCACTAAAATGATTACCTAAATAGAAGTCAATATCTTCTCTTGCATGGGTTTCCCACTCTTTTCGAGCGTCATGCCAGCGTCTCCATAAATCTCTTACTTGAATTGCTCTTTTATCCGCTTCTATCATAGTGTGTAATATAAGAATAAATTTTTAATTATCAAACTCTTGACCCTGTCATCCAATTATATCGTTTCTTAGGTTTCTCCCAAGATTCTCCTTTTTTAACCTTTTTCCCCTTGCCAGCTTTTTTATTTCCTTTAGCATATTGAGTTGATAACCAAAATGCATCAATTGTATCATCATGCGAACCTTTTGGAAAATCTAGCAGTTCTCCAATAAATTCATGCATATCTTTTTTTAAATGTACCGCACCTGCTTTAAACATAGGTTGAAGTCCTTCAAATAGCCTATCTTTCTTTTTTTGCTGTCCATATCCTTTAATACCCATTTCAATGCCAGGTAAAAACTTTCCTTCTTTTTTGCTACGTTTCTGTACATAATCTCTTAACATTTCCTGATATGAGATAGTTTCAATGTTTATTCTTTTAATTGGACTGTATCGTTCTGAAATCTTAAATATCTGGTCGGCACACTCCATGGGTAATACTCTTTTCCTCCAGTATTCAATAACATAGTAATCGTACTCAGCAGTAACACCAATAACCATAATAACACTATAATCGTTCCTAGAACCAAGCGTTGAGGCAGGGTCAACGCCCATGTATATATTAACATATTCCATACTCCCGTCTTCAAATTTTATATACCAAGAATTAGCACTTTCATCAAATTTTACTCCACCTCCATAAAAACCACCAGTAATATCATTTTCACTAAATATCTCATCTTCTGGAGATTTAGCCTGATTCATGTATTCTTGATAAAATTTAGCAGGAGTACCCGAATCTATGTAAAACTGCTTTCTTTCTTCAATTTTCTTCATTGGCCAACGTGAAGGCCATAATGGAGTACCATCATCTTGAATCGCTTTATGTGTTTCTACGTTCCAAGAATACTCTTCTCCTGTTTTTTGAGCAGCTTGATAGTTTTTAACAAGTCCATTTAAAAATGAGTCATAATGCACAATTGTTCCATTACACCATAAAAACCCACCTTTATCAAAATCAATAGCAGGATATACCGCAGCAGTCACCCAATTCTTAATTTGCAGTCTAGATTCTGGAGTTTTAGTATTTAGCTCAGATTCAAAGTCATCAAGTATAATTCCTGTATATCTTGTAGATAATTGCTTTTTACCCCTCAATCTTTGCGAAGCACCCTTAGCAATCATTCTACAATTATTTTTTAATACAATTTCGTTCTTAGTCCACTTATCACCTTGTAAATCACCGAAATAGTAATGAATTGCAGGATTTTCATAAATATGAGTAGATATCCAGTTAAGGTTATCAATAGCCTGGTCTTGTGCCTCGCCAACCCAAGCGATGAATTCTGGGCTTTCTTTTGTCGCAAATAAGAACCTATGTAATACAGCACATGCTGCTAAGGTTGACTTTGCGTGGTCACGAGGCAAGACAAGAGCCAATTGTTGTATTTTTCTGTTTAAAAGTAATTTTCCTACATTTTCGTGGAATTTAGGGGTAGCCGAAGCTAAAAAGTCTTGAGGGGAAAATAATTTACCAAATACTATTAAGTCTTTAAATGCCATTTCAAGAATTTGTTCATTCTGTGAAACATTGCCATTTAGGTTTAAATTAGCCATTTAACAATTCCATTTTTTTAATGAAAGTGACAATCTATCTTTACCTGTGTTATTACTGGCTTTTTGACGTTTCCTCATACCTTTCATTCTAGCACAAAAAGATTTTCTTCTATTTGCAGCTTTGCTTCCTTTTTTAAGTTTTGATGGTTTTGTAGTAACTGCAGTTTTTAAATTAGAACCTGGATTTTCTCTTTTATATGAATCAACACCCTTTTGATTTAAGCCACCTTTTGGGTCTTTGCCTTCTTTTCGTTGCCATGCAGCTGTTTTACCTCCATCTTCAAACTTTGCTCTGCTTCTAGCATCTTTTACAGGTATCTCCGATACCCACTTATCTGTTGGTCATTGTTTTTTCATTATTTAAATAGGTTTCTAAGTCTTTCCATTTCGTTTCTAAAAAATCCTCTATCTGCTGCTTTCATTGAACCTTCTCCAGTTCCTGGCATTTTTCTTAAATTTTCTAAACCTTTCAAGTTTCTTGCCTTAATTTTTTCTAAAATTCCTAATTCATCTATAATTTTGCTTCCTGATTTACCTAAGTTTAAACCGCTTTTGCCAATACCTCCAAGCATGCCCATAACTAAATTAAGAGGGTCTGGTAAACCCTGACCTTCAAAATCTGTAATTAACTTATCAATAGTATCATGTCCTTTTGGTTGCGGTATTTGACCTGTTTCTGAGTCTTGGCCAATAAGCAAACTTGCTAAACTTTCTCCAATAGAATCTAATTTTCCCATACTTTATTCCTTTCTTAATTCAAAATGTGGAAAATCATCAAATTGATTATCATCCACTTCAAAGTTCATATTCCAGTCTCCACCCCAACGAAGAGTTATTCCCATACTTTTGGCTATCCCAATAACAAAACCCGCAAATAAGTGAAAACGTTCCCTATCATCCCAATCAATAGGATAAGGAGCAACATCCACAGCATTGCTGGGATTAGCGTTATGACGGCCATTTGGGTATTTAACCTTTGTTTTACCTTCTGCAAATAATTTATCTTGTCTTTCTCCACTTCTATGTCCTTCCAATATACTGCAATCCACATGCTTAATAACTTCGTTAAAAACAGTTTGTAAGTCTTCATGACATGTAGAAAGTCTTTTTTTTGATGTTTTACCAAATTTTGCCATTATTCACCTCTCTTTGCTCTTGGTACTAAAGATTGTAAAAAATCAAATCCAGCACCTGCAGGAACATCCTTAATAATAGATTCTCTTCCTTCTTTAAAAAAGTTTAATTTATCTATCTGACCCAAAGATTCATATTCGGGTAGTAACTCTAATAGAGCATCGTATGGAGTAACCATTGTAGAATCTCCGCTTGAAATATCATATAAAGGCTCTAATTCTCCTCCTGCTATATCTTCATATTCTTTTAATAATATATTTAGCATACCTGTTCCTTCTGAAGTACTACCAACTCGTGGTAATAACATTTTATATTTATCTTCCCTGGTAGTCTTTGAACCAATTTTTGTACCAATAGTTTGAAGAAGCTCTTCAAGTGCTTCATTTTGAGGTAAATCCCTTAAATTGCCTGATTCAGAAGATTGATATGCAAGAATATCCTGAAGTTTTGGATTTCCTTTTGCTATTATTGGATATAACTCTCCAAAAGTTTCATTTGCATTTGGATTCTGATATCTTTTAAATATTTCACTTGCACTTGTCATAGATTCAATAACAGAATCTTTATTTTTCCAGCCCATTACTTATACACCTTTCTTAAATACACAGCCTCAGACACATAAGGGAGATTAGTATGTGAGGTTATAGAGGGGATATGCACTACACTCATAGAAACTGTATCCGAGGCCGTTTTATTAATTTTCTTCATGCTCTTCCTATATTCATATTTGTAGGACTTATGTCCATTAAATTGTCATCTATATCAAATCTCGCAGAACAGTGAGGACACATCCAGCCTTCCACTGTAAAGTAATCATCTGCCAACAGTCCAACCCTTTGAGTTGTGTCGTTAGTATAATATAATTCTTCATCACACACAGGACAAGGGTCTTTACTTGTCTTCTTTTTCCCCATGTGCAAGGACATTGGTTTCTTTGCCATTTTGTAATGCCTCCAATTGTTTTGGTGTAAATCCTTGAAATACCGTTAATTGCTCTTGTTTTGTGTCTACATCGAACAATCCAGAGATTTTTGACAAAGATTCAAGTGAACGAAGCCTATCTGTGTCTCTATCAGACAAATCAGCAATATCTCGGTACTTACCAATAATCCATTCAGCCGTTACTCCTTCTTCTTCCAGTATTTTTTTGATTTCTTCCTTAACCATCGTCCTTATCTCCTCTTTTTGTAGTAAAATATTGGACTTACTCTTGATATAGTCCTTATTTACAGCTTTTGGGTAAGCTTTCTTGTAAGCTGATATGCTATCTTCCCCTGATGCAACATATCTAGCAAATAAAAACTCCCGATTGTTCAATTTTCTATCTTTTGCACGTGAATACGTGGCTTTATAGTTGCCTGAAAACGTATAGATGTTCTCGACAACACCATCTTCACCTAAAATCTTATGGCTTTTCTGTTCACAGATGAAAGAACCGCAAACTGTCCTAATCATTGTCCTCGGCGTTTTATATCCAGGATGACTTATACTGCTTTTTTTAAGTATTTGACAAATATGCCCGTCATCTGTATAAACCCAGTCACCCTCATCGCCATTCCTCCAGCTATCAACAACTTCTTCATCATTGCCAAATGCCTTATATTCCTCCAAAGAGTCAAATAAGTAATGCGGGGTGTCCTTAATTGTTTTAAAATCCAACTATTTTATTACTCCTTTGATTTTTTCTTTAGTTTTTTTGAAATTTTTCTATCAAATATATTTTTTACATCTGCTCTTGATAAAGAATCTGCTGGAGAATCATGCATTTTTAGCTTAGCCAAACTCTTTGCCTTAAATTCTGCCGTACTCTTACTACCACTTTTAGCTTCTCCATGATATAGTCTTGTATCTCCATCGCCAATATCAACCTCATAGATAACATCATATTTGGTTTTACCGCTTTTAGTCTTATTTCTTTCTTTATGTACTAATTTTTTTGGCTTATCAGAATAATCAACTTTCCCACCATCATCAAACTTTTTTATAGCCTTTGCACCTTTATCATTAACCCAGCCCATTATTTACTCCTAAACTTTTGATTTAAATCTACGACCAAAATATACAAAATTTTTTTCAAAAAAAAAAGTTCTTGCATAATTCATCTATTTGATTATATTAATATAATAGAGATATATAATAGAGATACTATAATAGAGATACTATAGAGATATCTCTAGAGAAAAAGAAAAATTAATAATAAAAAGAAAAGTTAAGGGGTGATTTTGAAAAATAGGTTTAGAATGTGTGCGAGTGTTTTTTTATCGCCGACCCCCCCGTTGAATTGCCCTGTGGGGTTGATTATTAGGTTGAATTTTGGATTACAATCACCATTATAATTATGAATTTAATTTTACTCTAATCAGAGCAAAGGACAACGAACTTAACACAAATAAAAACGGGGGCTAATACGCCCCCGCTCTTACTCCCCTCATTTATTTATTATTACTTACTTACTCATCATCAACCGCACATGCATCTATGAACCTTTTACCATTGAATAGCGGATTATCTTTATTTAACGCAATCATCAAGTCACTAATTAAAGTTATCTTGTTTAGTTTATTATGCGGTAACATCTTACTATTATCTATTATAGTATTGTCTTTTATAACACGTGCTAACATTATGTAGTCTTTCCTAGTCATCACTCACCCCCTTTATAATTTAAGTTAATATTATTTACTTTACATACAAACGGACTAAAACAGCCCTCAAAGTATTTAATTATATACTTATTATTATTATATATAATTTCATCTTCACTGCATAATCTATCCATTTTATAATCATTAATATATTTATGCGTTTTATCCCATTCATTAATTAAGCCACGATTTACTAATGCGTTTAATATGCGTCCATCTGTTACTATTTCGTATTTATACGGATAATTAACGTGGCTATGCTCCATTATTAAGCTCATCTTATTTTACCTCCTTTTGTGGCTCTATTTTATCCAAATAAGCTTTTAATTGGTAATTTTTAGATTCTAAGTCATCAATCTTATTATTCAGTTCCATAGAATCAAATCTATCTAAAAATAATGACTCTGTTTTCATTCCTATTTCGCCCTCGCCAATACTTATAACATCACGCTCAAGTTCCTCAAGTCTTTTAATAATACATTTCTCACCGGATTGATTAGATGAGATAATATTTTCTATATTTTCAACTCTTTTAATGATATTATTTATATTATTATTTTCTAACTCTTTTATCCTGTTTTCTAACTCTTCATTCCTTAACTCGAACATCTCTACGACTCTGTCAATACGTTCATCAATTGCATTCCATACTTTTATATTTGTTATTTTTTCCATCTGTGTAACTCCTTATTTTTTAATTACTCCTAATATTACGCATTTTATATATATATTTATACATATTTATTTATATTTATTTACTTTTATTATTGTTTATTTTATAAAGTGTTTTTATATTTGAACAGCCAACAACGGCAACAATTAGAAACGAAAGAGAGAGAAAAATGGAAGAAAAAAAGAACTATCAAATGCAAGAGATATACGACCAAGCAACGGACGATTTAGACGATAGAATCAAATGGTGCGAGGAAGAAAAAGAAGATTACGACATAGACGATTTAATTACAGAAGTAGCCGACAATAACATACCAATTCACACATACGATTTACTACAATACGCAAGTAATAACTTTGACTTAACTTATAAGAATGAATTATGTTCAGAAAACGCTGATTGTATACAAATTATACAAACAAATATCTACGAATGGTTAAGTGATAAATTATACGATTATATCAACACAGAAATAAAAGTTAAAACAAAAGGAGAATAAAATGGTAAAGAAAGTAGAAAAACTAAAGGAAATAATGAACGAGTATCTTTCTCATTGGGAGTTAAGCGAGTCAGATAAGTCAATGATAGCAATTAATTATGTGGAGAAATTTGGAGTCAAGGACATGGAGGCTTTTATAGATTTTTTCAAAGATACTAAGAGAGAAGATACTATTATGCTGACAATTGCACATGATATAAATGGAATGAATGGAGATTTTTTCCTACCAAGAACAAGCGGATATCATGCGAGGACTAAATAGTTCAACTGAGGAGCTTTAAATAAGCGAAACAGCTCTGTAATGGAGCTGTCTTGAACAGAATAACAAAGGAGAATAAAATGAAAAAAGATATAAATTTTTATAGGAAATGTTTAAAAGAAGAATTAAAAAAACCTTTTTTTAAGCAAGATTATAATTATTTAATAGATTTAGACAAAACTATTAATAATTTAAAAAAGAAGAAAAAATGAAAATATGTAATAAATGTGAAGATGTTCTTATAACTATTGTAGATGGTGTGTTTAGTGGTAGTGAAATATGTCTTACTTGTTTAATAGAGGACGAGGAACAAGAAAATAAAAAGGAGAAAAAATGAAAAAATGTAGTCAATGCAGAAAAGAAATAGAAGGTAACGAATATTGGGCAAATTATTATGCTTGTCAATATAGTAATGAAAACATATTATGTGGAGATGGAGAGTGTTGGGCTGATTGGATGCAAGAAAATACATTTTCACATGAAATAGAGGAGGAGGAATAAAATGGTACAAGTAACAATGGAAGAAGATTGTCAGTTTTTAAGGGACATAGAAAAAAATAGCTTAGATACTAATTTTTGTGGGACAAATAAAGGCATATATAATTTGATGATTGCTAGAGGTCAAGTCAAGTTATTTAGTAAAGGTATAAAACCTACACAAAAATGGACATTAAAGAGCGTTAAAAGATATTTTGGTATCAAGGGTAATACGCAAAGTATTTTAGACCAATTGGATACATTAAATCAAATAATCAAGGAAGGTTAAGAAATGGATGAACACGATATAGATAAAATAGTAAGGTGGGCAGTTGATACAGATTTGAAGAAATTTGGAGAAGATGCCTATGGAGTTACAGGAACAGCATTTGAGGTTGCAAGTGAGCAAGATTATTTAAGAGGCAAATTCAGACAAATGCAAAGCAATTTTATAATGTGGATAGGTGGATTAAGTAATAACAATAGAATAAGATTAGCAAGAAATATAACAAAAGGAGAAGAAAATGGATAAAGATGATTACATAATGCATTTGGAAATTTTAGTGGAAGATTTATTAGGTGAGATAAAATCATTATCAGATGACTATGGATTTAGCATACATGGTGGAGATTGCAATTACAATTATATTAAAAATGAATATGAACTATTAAAAATTGATAAGGAAATTATAAGGCTTAAATCAAAATTAAAACAAAAGGAGATAAAATGAAAATAGAGGATTACTACACAAAGGATGAGATTGATTATATTTGCATGTATTATGGGCAGATACCAGAAAATCTAACATACAATATGAAAATAGGATTAGTGGAAAAGTTAGAAGATGAGATATGTAATAAAATAAATGAAATAGAAAGGGTAAAATCATGATGGACAAAATAAATGAATTGCTTAATGAAGCAACGAAAATAGATAAGGAAGTGAACGGAGAGAAAGAGATAGAGAAAAGGGAGAGAGAGCTTATGGAAGAAGAAAAGATGGATATATTAAATGGTATAACAACAATGCTTGATTGCAGGGATAAAGACGCAATAGATGAGGTTGAGAAATTACTATTGGTAGAGAGGTGGCTTTTTGCAGAAGCAAGAGAGCCTGTAAGAAGTGAGGCTTTGAAATGGTTAAGTAAATTCGGATATAAGGAGGAAGAATAATGGAAGAAGAAAAGAAAAGAATAAATTACGAAATAAAAAACGACCATGATACGATAGAAATGCCTATATATTATTGGGAAGATGAAGAAACAAAAGAAAAGCATTATGATTTTGAAGAAATGGCTGATGCATTAGAAGATAGAATTCACAAGTATTTAAAGCGAAATGTATTAGTAACCATATCAGAGCTAAAAAATGAATGGGAGGATGAATAATGACTAAAAATGAATGGTTAAGTGTATGTTGCACAGCATATCCAATGTATGAGCTGAATGACATGAACGAAGAGTGGGATATCATTGGTATTTGTAGCCAATGTAGAGAACATACAACATTTGAAGAGGAGGAAGAATAATGAAGAATATGTATGATATTGATAGGTTGCAAATGCTAGAAATGAGATATAAAAAATCAAGTCTAAAAGAGAGCTATGAGATGCAGAAAGAACACCCATCAAGTATGGTAAAACACTGGAAGAGAATATCATTATGGGATTTAGAATCAGAGGCAAGGTTTATAAGAGATTGTGGAAGGACATCAAAAGGTATCCATTATCCAAGAGAGCATGAGAAGTTTAGTGATGAATTTTATAACAAGGCTAGAATTCTATCAATTGAATATATCAAAGAGGATATCAAAAATAAAAAGGAAGAACTAATAATCGCTGAAAAATACATGAAAGAAGAAATTGCTGAAAGCGAAAAACTATTAAAAAATACAAGAAAGGAGAAAGATAATGAGTAAAAAGGAATGGCTTAAAGAGAGGATATTTGTCGATACATATGGTAGACCATATAATTCATCAGATGTTCCAATGACATATATGACAAGGGAAGAAGCCTTTACAAAAAGAGGTTATAGTGAAGATGAAATTAATAAAATATATAAGGAGGAGGAATAATGGGAGCAGTCAGCGATAAAATGATGGAGTTTTTACATACGGGAGGGTATCATCTAGGTTACGATGAATGGAATATGCCTAAACTGGAAGACATGCAAGAAGTATCAAAAGAAGAGATACCTGTATGGGATTATTTCGGTAAAACTGAAGAAGAATATTATGGGAGGGATATTTAATGGAACCTATTATAGTCGTAGTAACACTGGTAGTTATAGGGATAATACTAGATGAAGTTTGGAAAATATAAACAAAGGAGATAAAATGGAAAAAGAATGTGTGAGAAGATTATTTAAAGTTCAGGTTATACAAATAGCTCTTTTTAATCGATTAAATGATAAAAGAATTTTTGATGAAAGTTATTTATGTAATATTATGGGGGCATTTGAAATAGACGAAATTGTTTTAGATTATATTCCTATACCTAAACATAATTGTGAAGGACAAGAAGACTACGATGCAAAAAAACCATTATGTAACCGAGAATGGTATTTTGAGCAATTAAGTTGCATAGCAGATGAAGTGAAATTTGAAGATAATCATCAAGGACTAAGTAACATTGTTATTAATAGTAAAGAGATAGATTCATATTTAGATGATTTTTTAGAAAAAATTTACGAAAACCAAATACAATAAAAGGGAAAGGGAAAAATGGCAATACATATAAAAGACATACAGGAAGCAATAACGATAATCAAGGAAACACAAGTAAGTCTCAATAGGCTAAGGAATCTAATAACCAATGAAGAAATAAGGACTTTATTACCAAAGATTAATAAGTTCCTTGATGACATAGAAATTGATGTTATTAGCGATTGAGACACAAGTGAGAATGAAAAAAAATGAAGAAAGTACTAGGAATAAATAATAATAAACAATAATATAAATATACGGATATGTATAAAGAAAGGGAAAGATAATGACAAACAATAAATTAGCATCATACCATCTAAAAGTAGAGAGAGAAATGTGGAAGAAATTCAAAGGAAGTTCCTACATTTTAGGCTTTGATTCGGTAAATGATTGCTTAAAGCACTTAATTGAAGATTGCGTAAAAAGGGTGCAAAATGGTAAGTAATAGTCCAATTGATATAGAAGGTATCTACAACGATTATCTAGACAAAAAACAGGAAGAAAATCGCTTAAACAGGTATTCTGGTAATGAAAGTTGGTATCATGCAAGTGGTGCTGGTAGTTGTTCAAGGAAATTGTACTTTGAGTCAGTAGAGCAAGTAGAAGTAACAAATCCAATTGACGCTAAGACCAAAAGACTTTTAAGATTAGGAAATATTGTGCATGATGATTTTCAAGAATCTCTCGTCTCTTATAATAGAGATATATATAATAGAGATACTAATAGAGATAATAATCAAGATATCTCTAGAGAAATAGAAAAAGAAAATAAAAATAAAGAAAAAGAAATAAAATTTCACACTGAACAAGAAGTAAAAATCGAAGAGTTAAATGTTAGAGGTTTTTATGATATTGTATCAGAGGGAGATGAAGTTTATCTGTATGACTTAAAAACTTGTGGTGGTTATTCATGGAAGTTGAAGTTTGGTAGAAAACCTGCTTTTAATCCGTCTATACACTATGAGTTGCAGTTAGGGACATACGGGTATGCCTTGAAGCAACAGTTCGGTAGGCTTGATGGGATGTTTTTGTATTATTACAATAAGGATACGTCCATGATGAGAGCGGTAGCAGTACCTCTCACATACATTTCTAGAGCCTATCTGTACTGGAGAAACATAAACGATGAACATGAACAAGGATTACCTGCGTTTAGAAAAGGCGTTTCGCCTGTTCAAGATTGGCAATGCAATTATTGTCAGTTTCTAGACCATTGTAATCCGCCAAAATAATATGAGGAAGTCAGTAACTGGTCACAAAATGCCGAATGTCCTAGCAGAGTATCGCTGAATGACCTAGCAAAAGGGAATATGTTACAAGAAACAGGTAGAGCTGATGACTTCCTTCAATTAAAACAAAGGGGAGTATAATAATGGAAAACTGGGAAATAAAAAGTTACGAAGTGAAACGTAGATTAATTGGGTTAAAAGATTATCTTACTGTTAATGATATTGTTCTAACTACAGGTTTTAGTGCAAGTAGTATCAGGAGAGCAAAAGATAGTGGTCAATTAAAAGCTTACCAACCTTCTCCAAGAGGAAAAATTGTTTTTCGTAAAGATGATGTAAAATCTTGGATTGAAGGAAATTAGTAAATGAAAAATAAAACAAAAATAAAGGAGTGAATATGAGTAATACAACACAAAGCACATTCATGAAACTCTTTAAGACAGATGTAAGCAAATATACTGAGAAGAAGGGTAAATTTGGTTACTTGTCTTGGGCATATGCAGTACAAGAGCTTAAAAGAGCTTGTCCTACTGCAAGATGGGGTGTGACAAAGGCAGAGGATGGTTCACCATTCTTTGTGACAGAATGTGGTTATTTCGTTGATGTATGGGTAGAAGTTGATGGTGTTTCACTATCACAGATACATCCTGTACTTGACAACAGAAATCAACCAATAGAGAAACCAAATGCTTTTGAAATCAATAAGAGTTTACAGAGAGCATTAGCTAAAGCAATTGCATTACATGGATTAGGTCTATACATCTTTGCGGGTGAGGATTTACCTGAGCCTGATGCATTAACGTCCGATGAGGAAACAAAGTTGTACGGGTTAGCTAAGTCTATCAGTAAAGAACTTGTTAATGATTTAAAAGGCAAGGTTAGTAAAATGGAAATAAATGCTAATAACTACGAAGCATGTATCGAAAAAGTCGAACAAATGATAAAAAACAAAAAAGGAGATAAATAATGGCTGATATCAATGATACATTTAATGATATAACTGGAGAGCAAAGTTTCTTTGTTCCAGGGAAAGAAAGTGAAACCAAGAAGAAATATAAACCTTTCGCTAAAGGTGAGTATTTTGGTCATATCGTTGAATGTGAATCAAAAATAGTAGAAGTAAAGGGAGGCAAACATAAAGCTAGGTTATATACCTACGTTTTTGAGGCTTCAGAAGAAAACAAGGACGTAACCTTTCAGTATAAATCCAACGAAGGAGGAATGGAGGAGACTAAGGGTGATTGTTATATTGGTAGTAAATTCAGAGGTAAGGTATGGAGGTTCTTAGAGCCATCAAAAGAAGATACCTTTGAATCTTACTCCGAGGGTAACGCTGGATATCTAAGATTCTGTCAATCTATCGGTATTGAGTGTCCTGTTGAGAAGCGAGTAATAGATGGTAATGATGTAGAAGTTCAACTTTTACCAAACCTTAGCACAGAGGATATGCTTGGAAAACCAGGAATTGCTTTTGTTGACCTTGGGAGACCTTGGACAAACAATAAAGGAGAGAGAAAGCAATATTGGGACTCTAAGTTCATAAAAACATGGGCTGATGGTAAGGAGAAAACAATAAGTGGAGCTAAAGATGAAATACCATTCTAGGAAAAAAGTTAATAGAGTGAAAAGAATGTTTATAAACTTTATGTATAAAATGGGAATGCCTGTTAGAAGCATAAAGGGTGTTGTGGGAGTATCAAGAGCAACAGTTTATAGACATCTTAATAAATAATAACTATGGGAGGGCAGTGTCTTTGCTATGGGCTCTGCTCTCCTCTCCCTAAAAAAAGGAGGATATATGGAAAAAAGAACGTGGGGAAAGAGTACTTTAAGATATGACCCAGTAAAAAGGGTTTGTTGGAGTGTTTCAAAAAAAGGGTATATTGTAGAATATAAAGATTTGCCAACTTACGGCATAGAGAGAGAAGAGATACCGTTAAAAACAAAACAAGGAGAAGGTAATGGGTAGAGCGATAGATATGGAAAAAGATATCGATATGTTAAAGTTAGAAGTGGAAAAGCTTAATAACATTATAAGAGGGATGTCTAGTGAGTTAACTGAAGTAACGGATGCGTTATTTGAGGAAGAAGAGGAAGAAACAAAGGAGAAAGCAAGTGGCAAGAAAAAAACCAACGCTAAAGGAAATGGAAAAGGTAGTAAATCTAGTGATACAGCAGATGGAGATGCTGATACAGAGAGTAAATAGATTAGAGTATATAACCGAGGCGTATCATGAATATAAAAATGAAAAACAAAAGTTTATCGAATTCCTCAATAAAAAGATTGAAGAAAATGATAAAAACGGAACTGTCGATAGTTTACATAACGACAAGCAACAAAGTGTTCCTACATCTGGAGGAAGCTCTAGAGAGTCAGATGGAGGAGGAGGAAGAAAAAGCAATCAAAAGAAAAAAGAGGGAAAAGATAATGAAAGTATATGAAATACTATCAAGGATACTATCTAAAAATGAGTGGGGTATATTCTTTAAAGGGGAGCCAATTGAAGGGTTTCCAACTCAAGATGGTATGAAAATGTATAAAGTTAACGAAGTTGCTTCAGATAGGTTGTTTGATGCAATAGAAAAGGAAATAACAGAAACGGAGAGAGAATGTCAAGGCGATTCGGAACAACAGACAGGAGGAGAATCATCGATTGGTTAAAATCTGATTTAAGGTACTATGAGGATAACATAGGAGGAGTAACCGAGTTTAAAACAGAGATAGACCAGAAATTAATTGATGGCGTTAAAAAAAGGATATCACAATTAGAGAAAGCTGAAGATAGATTGGATAATTGGAAGGCAATCGAATTTGGCTTAGATGATTAATTAAAAGAGAAAGGGAGAGGAAATGGAAGATGCATTACCATATGACGTGATGACGGAAAATGCTGTACTTGGTTCTGTTATTACAAATTCAGGAGAATATGAGGCTGTTGCAAGGTATTTTACCGATATTGAAGTATTCTATCAGCATAAAGCTAAATTGCTCTGGAGAAAAATAAAGCAAATGAGAAGAGATAAGCAGACTATTGACACTTTAACTGTTTGTATGTCTGTAACTAAGGAAGATATAGATGGTGGTCTTACTAAGTATTATATAACGGGCTGTACCTCTGAAACATGCACTAAGGGTATGACAGAGCTATATGCTAATCAGTTGTATGAGAAATATCTAATGAGAAGGATTATTGTTAAAGCTGATGAGATTAAAGCAAACGCTTCAAACAATAAGAAAGATATTTACAGGACAATAAGCGAGACTCATTCTATTCTTTCTGAGATACTCAACATAAAACCATCAATGGCTTCAGATATTGAAGATATTATTGCTGAAACTGTTGATAGTGTTAAGAACAAAACAACAAAGCTAATCAAAACAGGATATGATAGTGTTGATAAGTTCTCTGGTGGACTAACTAGAGGAGAGATTACTATTATAGGAGGAAGACCAGGTCATGGTAAAACAACTGTAATGATTAACATGTTAGCTAATGTCCTAGAACAGGGACACAAAGCAATATTCTTCAGTAGAGAGTTGCCAAATTCAGAGCTTGTAAAGAAGATTGTGTGTTTAGAATCACAACAATTGTCTTATGGCGAGGTAAGGAAGAATATATTTAGTGAAGATTCTTTAAGATACTTTAATAATGCTTTGGCTATAATAAGAAGGAAGTATTCAAGTGATAAGTTTTTAATGTTTGACAATGTAAGAGACTTTGCATCCTCATCAGGTGAAGTAAAAAAGTTTAAACCAGATATCATATTTGACGATTACATACAGCTTATTGCTTGCGATAGCAGGGAAGAACAAAGAAGATTACAGATTGAGAAGCTTGTTAATGATTACAAGTGGTTAGCAAAAGAAACAGATGCAGTTGTTGTTCTTGCATCTCAATTAAATAGATTCATAGAGAGAGCAGGTAACAGAGGAAAAGCTTTAATGCCTCAATTATCTGACCTAGCTGAAAGTGGAGCAATTGAACAGGTAGCAGAGAATGTATTCTTTTCTTATTATGACTATAAAGTTCAAGGTGAAAGAGGTAAAGGCAAGAATATTATAACTCTATTAGCTAGCAAGGTTAGATACGGAGATAGTGGGTCTGTTGATTTAGGATATGATGGGAACAAATGCAAAATACACAATTCAATAGGAGAGATGATAGATGAAACCTTACCGTTCAAATAACAAGTACATAGGTATAGACCCAGGGAAAAGTGGAGGCATAATGGTTATTGATGAGAAAGGAGAAGTCTCTGCATATAAATGTCCTGAGAAAGTCCTCGATATGTCAATGCTATTTAAACTAATAATAGGAGATACAGCTCCAGAAAACGTGAAGCTATTAATGGAGAGAGTTTGGGCTCGACCAGGAAATGCTGTAAGAGCTGCGTTTACATATGGAGTTAATTACGGACAATGGCTTGGTATCGCAGCGTCTTATGAGATTAAGATGTATACCACATTACCAAACGATTGGATTAAATGGGTGGGTTGTCCAAAGGCATTGCCTGTGGCTGATAGAAAGAGATGGCTTAAGGCAAAAGCTAAGAAATTGTACCCACAATTACCGAAAGTAACACTTGCAACAGCAGATGCAGTGTTAATAACACATTATGCAAAGGAGGAGTATTTTAATGAAAAGTAGAACATCAATGGAGAGAGCGGCAGATGCCGAAGACTCTTTTAATATGAAGTGTTGGCATTGTAGAGCGGACATGATATGGGGAGCAGATTTTGATTATGAGGACTATGGCTATAGCGGAGAGGGTATAGTAAGTAGTTTCTCATGCTCAAATTGTGAAGCAACGGCAGAAGTTTGTTTGCCATTTAATAATGAAAATAGTTAATTAAAACAAGACATTTGATATATATACAAGATATAATAAATATATTTGGAGAATGTTACAGAAAAAAGGGAGATACGTGGATTATGGTTACAGAAGAATATGCAAAAGGGTTTGACCTTGATTTAAAGTTTGGAAAATTAGGGGAAGACTTTGTTAAAGACATACAAGAGGGTAATAATAAAATAGAAGTAAAAACAGAAAGAGATATCTGGAAACATACAGGCAATATAGCCATTGAAATAAGGTATAAAGGGTATCCATCAGGGATTTCTAGCACTGAGTCTAACCTATGGGTGCATTTATTGAGCTATAAAGGGGTCATAGAGGGCGGATTTATGTTCAAGGTAGATATTCTTAGGGATAAAATAAAAAAGCTCCATAAAGAGGGTAATTTAAAAATGGTTATGGGTGGTGATGATAATATGAGCCAAATGGCTCTGCTTCCAATCAAGGAATTATTTTAATATATCTGCAATTGATATGCCGTAGTATTTTAAATCTTTCTCAAGATTTCCTTCTTTGATATACTCTGCCATGGATTTCTTGACTAACTTATATCTGTGTGCGTATTGATTGCTAAGTTTTTTAAGTCCAGGTGAAAGCTTCTCTTTTGAGTCAAGCCAGTTTAAAAAATTGATACCTTTAATTGCTTGTTTCCCTCTGGCTTTTTTTGTTTTAGCTGTAATGGATGCTTTATTTGGGTTTAAATTTGTTAAAGTTGTTTCCATTGATTTGACAGCTTTTTTTAATGCTTCTTTTGGGGTATCAACAGGTATTCCATTTTCATCAAACTTTG
>VTLG01009633.1_pt1 | contig 23954 bp, 31 predicted proteins | sample 4694571 | NCBI WGS metagenome assembly VTLG01 (sample SAMN12604809, study PRJNA352737) | marine metagenome | biome: ENVO:00000447; feature: ENVO:00000209|ENVO:00000569|ENVO:01000036; material: ENVO:00002151; isolation source: viral sequences binned using virsorter ...
CTAAATCTGTGCATTTACCTGAGCAGGGTAAAGGTCAAGACGTGCAAGATGCTGATATTATTGAACATTTTGATTTTACTTCGGAACCAAAGGAAGAAATTGTTCCCAAAGCTAAGAAAAAATCGGGTAGACCGCCAAAATTCTTGTCAAAATCGCGTTGACCCCCCCCTGCAAAAAATCGCGGTGGCGTGTATATATGTATATACCCTCACACATACCCGACTAATATATTCAAAAAAGCATATTGACAGAAGCCTTCATAACTGCTAGATGAATATACAATGGGTTATTACCCATTAAGTTTTAGTCCATTCCTTCAGTCTGCTCGTTGGAATCCCCTGTTGAGACAGATCCACACCTGTTTCGCAGGGGTTTTACTTTCTACCACCCCCCCTTGGTGGCGAACACAATGTAAAGTACCGTATGCACCAAAAAAATTCTGCTAAATCTACTGCCGACATTTTGCTTCAGCTTCATGGCGATCCTGTGCTTTTTGTTCAGTCTTGTCTTGGTGCGGAGCCACAAGAATGGCAGAAGCAAGCTTTAAACGCTGTTAGGGATAATCCTCGCGTTGCTGTGAAGTCCTCACACGGCGTTGGCAAGTCTGCTTTGCTGAGTTGGGTTATCTTGTGGTACATGATCACACGTTCTTGCCGGATTGTATGTACTGCCAACTCTGCTAATCAGTTAAATCAAGTGTTATGGGCTGAGATCCAGAAGTGGGCCAGAAAGATGCCCAAGGGTTTACAGAACCAACTTGAGATCACCAGTGATAAGATCACGGTGAAGGGTGTAGACTCAAGCTGTCACGCTAGAGTGTCGAGAAAGGAAAATCCGGAGGCGCTTCAGGGGTTTCACCATGAGAGGCTGCTTTTTGTTATCGACGAATGTTCTGGTGTGGATGATGTAATCTTTGAGGTAGCGCAGGGTGCGTTATCTACGGAAGGGTCCAAGATCCTTATGGTGGGCAACCCTACACGTAATACTGGTTATTTTTATGATGCTTTTCATAGAAATGCCCACCGTTGGCACAAAATGACGGTGAGTTGTTATGACAGTCCGTACGTGAGTGATGATTTCATTGAGGAAATGAAGTCTCAGTATGGTGAAACTTCGAATATCTTCAGGATTCGAGCACTTGGCGAATTTGGTGAGGACAGTAACGACACGTTAATTAGTAGGCACATTGTAGAGACTGCGATTGCGCGTGAGGTTGATCCTATGAATATCTCGCCCATTTGGGGTTTAGACGTGGCTCAGTATGGGAATGACCGCTGTGGGCTTGCTAAGAGGCAGGGAAACGTCCTTATGGAGCCTGTTAAATCTTGGCAGGGTAAAGACCTTATGGAGACTGTTGGCTTCGTTCTGACGGAGTATGAGGCTACGAGCTTTATGGAGCGTCCGGTTGAGATTTGTGTGGATAGCATAGGGATCGGCGCGGGGGTATGTTCTAGGCTTCAGGAGCTTGGATTACCTGCTAGGGCGATTAACGTTGCTGAGAGTCCTAGTTTGGGCGCACGGTATCAGCGTTTACGTGATGAGTTATGGTTTAAGTGTCGTGAGTGGTTTGAGGCGCGAGATTGTTCGATGCCGGATCAGGAAGAGTTGGTCAATGAGCTAACCGCGTTACGCTTTAAGATTTTGTCCTCTGGTAAGTTTAAGGCTGAAGGTAAGGATGAGATGAAAAAGCGTGGTTTGCGCTCTCCTGACTTAGCTGATGCGTTTATATTGACGTTTGCAAGCCAAGCGATGAAAGCGGCGGGTTCGGTAGATCATTACAGTTTTTCTGGTGATTTAGAATACGGCAACAGTAGTTGGATTGTGTAATGGCATTAGCAAGTAAGGTTAAGCGGCTCCCAAGTGGGCGTCTGCAGTACAACGGCGAGACATTTCCTGGGTTTAACAAGGTTCAGCGTACCCCAGGAGGATCTAAGAAGTTCAAGGTATTAGCCAAGAAGGGGCCAAACGTTAAGAAAGTGACCTTTGGCGATCCTAATATGAGCATTAAAAAAGGGAACAAAGCAAGTAAAGCGAGTTATTGTGCTCGTTCTAGTGGGATTAAGGGTAAAAATGACAAGTTTTCTGCAAATTATTGGTCACGCAGAATGTGGGATTGTTGAGGTAAAAACATGCAATATATGAAAATGTATAGTAGACCAAAAATCAATAAAATGAAGGAAGTAGCAGACGCAGTTGACGCTATGGTGGATGAAGTTAAGGCCGCTAAGAAGTCAACTAAGAAGCGCAGACCTTCGTATAAGTCGCGTATGGCGGGAACGCAAACCGGAAAGTATTCTTCAGATGCCTAAGAAAGCACCTGTTCGCAAAAAAGCTCCTGTTCCAAAGAACAAGGCTTTGTACGCTCGTGTTAAGGCGGCGGCTAAGAGAAAATTTGATGTATACCCTAGTGCGTATGCAAATGCGTGGTTGGTGCGCGAGTATAAGAAGCGTGGGGGTACATACGCTTAATGGCCAAGCATAAGTATCGCGGCGGTTTAACCAAATGGTTTGCGGAAGATTGGCGTGATGTAAAGACAGGTAAGCCGTGTGGTCGCAGCGGTAAGAAGGATAAGGGGCGTCCTTATCCGGCGTGTAGACCCGCGAGTAAAGCAAGGACAGCCAAGGCTAAAAAGGCTGCAAAACGTAAGACAAGTTCTACAAGAATTAGTTGGGATGTTTAGAAGGAAATTCTCATGGTAAAAGGTGTACCGCATTATTTTAGAGACGGCACAAAACATACTGGTGGTATGCACAAAATGCCGAATGGACAGCTTCATTCTGGTAAAACACACGGTAAAAACAGCAAGAGATTGTATCATTTTAGTGAATTAAGTGAAACTGCAAAGAAAAAAGCAAGGAGGAGGACGTAATGCCAGGATATCATATGGGTAAGAAAAAAGGTACGAAGAAAAAGGGCGGCAAGAAAAAGTAATGCCGAAAATGGATGATGAGCGTTTTCGCAGTGCCTTACAGCATGAGATACAAAGCGCGGTAAACTATTACGACAGTGAGTTTTCACAAGATCGTACAGATATACTTAGCTATTATCTTGGTGAGCCATTTGGAAACGAGGTAGAAAACCGTTCTCAAGTGGTTGCTACGGAAGTCTCAGATACGATTGAATACATCATGCCATCTTTGATGAAGATGTTTGCATCCTCACCGGAGTTCGCACGTTTTCACGCAAGAGGTCCAGAGGACGTTAAAGCCGCCGAGCAAGCCTCTGATTTAGTTAACTTTTCTATCAATAATGACAATCGTGGTTTTGCTGTTTTACACAATTGGTTCAAGGACGCTTTGTTATTCAAGCAAGGTTGTGTGAAGTTTTATTGGGAAGAGACTGACGCGGTTGAGAATGAAACGTTAGAGGGTTTGACTGAGGATGAGTTAACCTTTTTGGTGCAAGATCCAAGCGTTGAGATTGTTTCTCAGGATGTAACTGAGGTTGGTATTGTTGATGAGGCCACAGGTCAGGAGATACCGCAAGAGATTAGTTTTAGCGTTGAGATTAAGCGTAAGACTAAATCCGGTAAGGTTAAGATAGACAATGTACCCCCTGAAGAGTTGATTTTTTCTCGTAGAGCTACTTCATTAGAGGATTGTGCATTTATAGCCCACCGTACTCAGGTTCGGGCGGGTGACTTGATAGAGCAAGGTTATGACGCTGATGTGGTGTTAAACTATGCCGGATATGATGATCTTGATGATGAGGCAGAACGTCAGGCACGTTTTGAAGAATTAGAGTCTGGTGATCGGCATGAAAGCCATGATCCGGCTATGCGTGAGGTCTTGGTGACTGAGGCGTATATTCGCGCAGATTATGATGGAGATAATATACCGGAGTTACGGCGTGTTGTGGCGTTGGGTGACGGTGTAGAGATCCTTGAGAATGAGCCGTTTGACCATGTGCCATTTGCGTTATTATCGCCAATTTTAATGCCGCATAGAATGGTTGGTAGATCTGTTGCTGAAATGGTGATGGATTTGCAGATGATAAAATCCACTATTTTGCGTCAAATGTTGGATAATCTGTATTTGACTAATAATAGCAGGGTTGCAGCGGTTGAGGGTCAGGTGAACTTTTCTGACTTGTTATCGTCACGTCCTGGTGGCGTTGTGCGTACAAGAGCACCAGGAATGGTGCAAGCTTTACCTGTTCCACAGATCGGTTCAACTGGCTTTAATATGTTAGAGTATGTTGATCAGGTCAGAGATCAGCGCACAGGCTTTTCTAAGGCGTCTATGGGGCTTGATCCATCTACTTTGCAGTCTACCACTGCAAGCGCGGTAAACGCTACTATACAAGGCGCACAGCTAAAGGTAGAAATGATTGCGCGTGTGTTTGCTGAAACCGGATGCCGTGATTTGGCTAAAGGTGTGTTTACGGTTTTACAAAAGCACCAAGATAAAAAGCGTACTATTCGTATGCGTGGTACCTTTGTGGCGATTGATCCTTCCGCTATGGAAAACAATTTTGACTTATCTATTGAGGTTGGTCTTGGTAATGGGCGTGAGGATGAGAAAATGGCTATGTTGCTACAGATCCTTGGCAAGCAAGAACAGTTGTTACAGCAACTAGGGCCGAATAATCCAGTAGTAAGGCCAAGCCAATATGTGAATACGTTAAAGAAAATCGCAGAAATGGCGGGATTTAAGGACACAGAACAGTTCTTTAACTCTGGTGAGCAAGTTGATCAGATGGTTGCTCAGATGGGTCAACAGGAAGGTCCAAGTCCAGAACAAGTAAAAGCTGAAGCTGAATTGCAGTTGAAACGTGAGAAAATGCAAGCTGAGTTGCAGCTTGAGCGTGAGAAAATGCAAGCTGAGATTGAGCTACGTAGGCAAGAGCTTCAGGCTGAATTGCAGTTACGTCAACAGAAACTGGCCTTTGGTGGTCAGGTATCGGATAATTTACCAAGAGCATGACAGATTTTATTAGTGAGCAAGACAGGGGCGCAAAGGCCGCTGATGTTTTGCGAAACCCATTAGTTGTAGAAGCATTTGAAGAATTACGAAAAACGTATGTCTTAGGTTGGTCAGGTAGTGATCCGCAAGACACCGCTTTTCGTGAGCAATGTTTCCACTTGTTGAAAGCGCTTGAAGCTTTCGAAGGGCATTTTGAAAGTGTTGTAACAACTGGAAAGATGGCCTCTCAACAAATGGAAGAATTGCGAAGGTAACTTAACAATTTGGAGATTTTTATATGTCTGGTACTCAATCTGAATCCAGTCTTTCGCAGCATGACGCTGTAAATTTACTTTTGGATACCCAAGCCCCTGAAGAGGCAAGCGAGGAAGTTCAAGAGCCTAGTGCCGAAACTGAAGTAGAGGCAACCGAAGAAGAAACCGTAGAAGTTGAAGCCGCTGAAGAAAGCCAAGCTGAAGCTGAAGAGGTAGAAACTGAGGAAAGTGATGAGGAATACGAAGAAGAAATCGTAGACACTTATCGCGTCAAGGTTGATGGTGATGAATATGATGTAACTCAGGAAGAGTTGATCAAAAACTATCAGCTTGAGCAAACTGCTCAAAAAAGGCTTATGAAAGCGTCTGAAGAGCGTAAAGCTTTGGATGCTGAAAAAGCACAAACTGAGCAAGTTCGTACACAATACGAACAGGCTTTAGGTCTTATGCAACAACAATTGCAATCGGCTAATCAACCAAAAGATCAGGCGTATTGGGATAGTTTGTATGAGAGTGATCCACTTGAATACGTTAGGCAGCGCGATACTGAGCGCGACAATCAAGCCAAAATGCAAGCTGTTCAGGCAGAACAATTGCGTTTGCAGCAAGAAAACTTGCAACGTGAGCAAGCTAAATTACTTGAAATGATACCGGAGTGGAAAGATTCTGCGGTGGAAGCCAAAGAAAAAGCTGCTTTGGTGAGCTACGCTAAAGAGCGTGGTTGGACAGATCAAGAATTAGCAAGCACAGTTGATAGTCGCTACATCGAGTTAATGCGTAAAGCGTACCTTTACGACAATTTGCAGTCGGGCAAACCTATTGCAAAGAAGAAAGTTAAGGCCGCACCTAAGATGGTTAAGAGTGGTCAACCGAAATCTAAGGCTGACTCTATTAGTGATCGGAAGCGTAAGGCTTTTGAAAACCTGAAGAAAACAAATAGCCGTGATGCGGCTGTTCAATATCTTTTAACTCGTTAATCTAAAGGAGGCCAATTATGGCTACGTACACAAGCGCAACAAGTATAGGAGAAAGGGAAGATCTCAGCGATGTGATCTACCGCATTAACTAAGATCGGTGCGGTATAAACTGGGTGAACTGCTGGAACCCTAAGTCAGAAATGATATGGCAATCAGCATCCAAGCTACCTACACAGCGGTAGAAGGTTCAGAGACTACCTGAGAGGTTAGACCTCTTAATAACAGGCTAGAGCGCCCAGAACTATAGCTACATTTGCGTTATAGTTATGATATAGTCCAATCCTCATCGAAAGGTGAGAGGGAATGCGATCCCGATGAAACTCCACTAGTTTCAAACTCACAGAAAGAAACCACAAAAGGTATCTTTCACGAATGGCAAGTTCAAGAACTTGCAGCAGCGGCAGCGGATAATCACGCCAATGAAGGCGCTGATTATTCCTACGTCAATCCCGCTGTCACGACAAGACTCGGAAATCACCACCAAATTGCGGTCCAAGCGGCTTCAGTATCCAATACTTTGGATGTTGTTGACAAAGCAGGGCGTGATAAGGAAACTGCATACGTTAAGGTGCTCAAAGGAATTGAGCAACGGCGCGATATAGAGAAATCCTTGTTCGCCAATGAAGCTCGTTCAGGCTCAGATCCGCGTAAATGCGCTAAGCTTATCACTTGGATTACCAATGGTGATGCGCCTAGTGATATGGCATTTGCTACTGGTGATGGGTCAGATGTGGCTGATTTAACTGGTACAGCTAGAGCTTTAACTTTAGCTCAGATAGATGCTGCTATGTTGGCTGCATACAATGACGGTGGAAGCCCGAATATGTTGCTTATGTCACCAACAAATAAACAGAATTTTTCTGATCTATCATCAGGTTCAGTTGCTACGGCGCAGTTAAACTACACTGCACCACGCGATATTGCTATCGTCGGCTCAGTGTCACTTTATTTGAGTGATTTTGGTGAGTTGGCTGTAACGATTGACCGTCAGGCTAACAACTCAGAGGTATATCTGATTGATACTGATTACGTTTGCATAGGCTCCCTCCCAGGCCGTATGTTTAGCGTAAGTGACGTTGCTGCTACAGGTGACGCCACAAAATTCGCTATTGTGAGCGAATACACTTTGATCGTCAAAGCGCCCAAGGCACATGCGGCGGTTATAGGTTTAAGTGGAAGTTAATTTTTCTCCATATTCACAACACTAGGGGCGGCTAGTTCGCCCCTTTTTTATTTGAGGTTTTAATGAAAAAGTTACTGAATTTAGATCCAATTACAGGAAAGCGCACAGTCTTTGAAAGCGGCGCTGATGGACACAGGGTTACAACAACTGTGAACGTTGATCCGGTGAAGGATCTAGCAAAAGAGAGTGCCAATGATTATCGCTATGGTGACATGATTGGGAATACTCAAAAACATAAGCACAAAGTGGGTGAAATCCCTGCCATACTTTATCATCATTTGGTGGAAAAGTTTGGGCAACCAAAGGACAACCCGAAAGCTTGGATGCAGTGGCTTGAAGAAAATAAAGGTTTTAAAGCAACAGGCGGTAGGCTTATCTAATGGCGATTACAACGTACACAGAGCTAAAAACGGCTATTGCTAATTTTTTGGCTCGTTCCGATTTAACTGATCGTATTCCTGAATTTATTTCTCTTGCTGAGTCAAGAATGAGTAGGGAACTAGAAACGCGGTCACAGGAAAAACGTGCGACAGCCGTAACGACTTCTGGTGATGAGTTTATATCACTGCCAACTGATTTGCGCCGTATCAGGCTTGTTAAAAATAACACAAGCACAGTTGAAGTTTTAGATTATGCAACGCCAAAGGATTACTATGAAAAGTATGCTTCCTCTGGTGGTGGTAGACCGAAGCTTTACACGATTATTGGTGCTGAGATTGCTATGCGTCCTATTCCAGATAGTGCGTATACAATAGAGATTATTTATGGTGAGGATATATCTGCATTATCAGATGCCAACCTTACCAACACAGTTTTAACACGTCACCCAGACGTATATTTATATGGTTCATTATCCGCTGCACATATCTTTTTGATGGATGAGGCTAGGGCCGCGCAGTACGACACACTTTTCTCAAGAGCAATAGAAGAGATCAACAAGGATAATGACAAAGCGTTCTTTGCTGGTTCGCTTTCAATGAAATCTGATTATTTAGGAGCGTAAAAATGAGTGCAATGTCAGACTACCTTGAGCTAAAGGTATTAGATCACGTTTTAGGGACAACTTCTTATACAATGCCTTCAGCGGTGTATTTGGGTTTATCAACCGGATCATTTGGTGATGATAACTCAGGTACAGAGTTGACAGGTAATAACTATTCCAGAAAAGTAATTACTTTTGCAAGTGCAGCAAGTGGTACAACAAGTAATGACTCAACTATTGAGTTTAGTGCGGCTACTGGTGCTTGGGGAACCGTAAGCCATTGGGCATTATTTGATGCGGCAAGTTCTGGGAACCTTTTGATACATGGTGCGTTTAGTGCTGCAAAAACTATAGCAACAGGAGATATTGTTAGGGTTGCAACTGGCGATTTAGACATCACGGCGGCTTAATATGGCTGAAATTATTGGCCCCACTTTAGATCAGCTAGATACTTGGGGTACGCTAGACAGTTTAGACGCTTACGGCACGTTAGAATATCTTGATAATATCAATTTATTCGAGGTTGCTGCGGCTGAAAGTATTGCTGTTACTGGCACAGGTAGTGCTAACTTTAAGGCGGCTGTATCTGCGACTGCATTAATCACGATAAACGCGGCAACTACTGTTGTTTATGATGTAACCGTTGCGTCTGGTACTAACTCCTATGGTTCAGGTAATAAATATTATATTGCGGGTTTATCTGGTGCTAGTCCTACACTAGAGCTTGTAGTCGGAAACACTTATAGGTTTGATCAGTCTGATAGTAGCAACTCAGGCCACCCGCTACGGTTTTCTACAACGGCCAACGGTTCTCATGGCGGTGGCTCTGAATATACAACAGGTGTTACTACAACAGGAACACCAGGAACGGCTAATGCTTATACTGAGATAACTGTTTCTGCGAGTACGCCAAGCACCTTATATTATTACTGCACAAACCACTCAGGCATGGGTGGCACAGCAAATATTACGTCTTTTGAATACGGACTAATTAAGTCTTTTGCGGCTGCAGCAACAATAACAATTACTGGTACGGCAGTTGCGTCCACACGAGTTGTGGAAACATCAGCAACTACTACTATTGCGATAACAGCGACAGGTAATGTTTTAGGAACATTTGCGTATGCGGCGGCTGACACAATCGCAATAACCGGAAGCACGACAACTGGTGTGAATTACAAGGCCGCGTGTGCAGCGTCTGTTAATTTGAGTATAGAGGGTGTGGCGATAGCGGAGGAAATGGGTGAGGCTTGGACAGATATAGTTCCGGCTACAGCGGTATTTAACACTCGCACAGCGGGAACAGATAGGTGGTTAAATCAATGATACCTTTCGGTGAGTGGCTACCTGATCAGTCGGATTTTCAAAATCCTGGGTCTACAGTTGCGACAAATGTTATACCCGCTGCTAGAGGTTATAGACCTTTCTTTGGCCTTTCTGAAGTTAGTCAAGCGGCTGACAATCGCATTAGAGGCATTTACGCCACCAAAGATACAAACGATACGATTTTTATTTTTGTCGGTGACTCCGGCAAGCTTTACAAAATGAATAACGGCACATTTGCGTTAGCTGATGTAAAAAGCGGTACGTATAGCCTTTCTGGTGATGAGCAATGGCGTTTTGTAAGATTTGGCGATGATGTAATTGCAAGTGGCAGTGATAGCGATGTTTTGCAAAAATTTACAATTGGTTCAAGTTCAGCGTTTTCTGCTATTTCTGGCGCTCCAGCTGCAAAATTTTTAGCAGTTGTTCGGGACTTTGTGGTTACAGCAAACGTTACATATTCTTCAGCTACATATCGCTCAAGGGTGCGTTGGTCACAGATCAATGATGCTAATTCTTGGACGTTAGGAACGGCACAAGCTGACTTTCAGGATATTGCTGATGCAGGGCATATTACTGGATTAGTTGGCGGTGAGTTTGGCGTTGTTTTATTGGAAAAAGCTATTGCGCGTATGCAATATGTTGGTTCGCCTTTAATCTTTACTTTTGAAAAAGTAGAAACAGGACATGGTTGCAATTATCCAAATTCTGTAACTTCACTTGGCCCAGCTCAGGTCTTTTACTTAGCTGATGATGGGTTTTTCTTTTTCGATGGTTCTAAATCAATCCCAATTGGCGCGGAGAAAGTAGACAAGTTTTTCTTTGATAGCATAAATTTTAAATTTGCAGATCGTCTTAGCTCCACTATTGATCCTGAAAACCAGATTGTCATGTGGTCTTATGCTGATAGAGAAAGCACCGGAGAGCCTAATAAAATACTAGTTTACAATTATGCGGTTCAAAAATGGTCCTTAATAAACCTTGATCATGAATTTTTAGGTAATTCACTTACGCCAAATATGACGCTTGAAGGGTTGGATAATCTTAATTCTAGTTTAGATGCTTTAACAACATCTTTAGATTCAAGTTTTTACGCAGGTGGTTTTTTCCAATTATCCGCAAGTAAAGACAAAAAGCTTCAGACGCTTACTGGTGCTCAGTTAGATGCTGTTTTGGAAACGTCAGAATTTGAAATTGCACCGATGCGGCAATCTTTGATAAAAGGTGTAACGCCATATGTAACGGCAAGGGATGTAGCGCCTACATTAAACGTACAAGTTGGCTCTAGAAGCAAACAGATAGACAAAACAAGTTTTACAACGGCTGCATCCTTAAATGATGACAACAGTTGTCCAGTAAGAACACATGGGCGCTATCACAGGGTCAGGGTAAGTGCGAGTGGCACTTGGAGATATGCTCTTGGCGTTGATGTTGACGCGGTGACGCTTGGTAGAAGATGACCGAGATAAATTATGTAAAGCTTCCGGCAAGCGGTGGCTCACCTAGAGAAACAGCAAATGTTGTTAATCTCTTGGTGGATGGAAAGATAAATGCAGCGGGTGAAGTGACACTTGGCGCGAGTGCAGCAAGCACAACAGTAACAGATTATAGAGTGGGTAGTGAAAGCGTTATTGTTTTTACCCCGACAACAGCAAATGCAGCGGCTGAACAAGGCGGCGGCACAATGTTCCTATCAGCGAGAGCAAAGCAGAGTTTCACAATAACTCACGCTAACAACTCTCAGACGGACAGAACGTTTATATACATAGTCATTGGATAAAAATGAAAATAGTACCAATTGGTGCTCCGTTACTGCCTCAAGTTTGGCAGCATGTAGCCCCTTTGTTGAATAAGGCAGTACGCCTTTCACCAGAATTAATACGAATAAATGATGTTTATGACGCAGCATTGCAGGGCGTTTACCTCTTTTGGGTAGCTCTTGATGAGGACAAAGGTGAGTTTGTCGGCGTTATCTCAACACGAATAATTGATTATCCGCGCAGAAAAGCTCTCGCAATGGATTTTATCGGCGGGTCAAGAATGAAGGAATGGTTAGGAATGGCTCAAAAGGCAATCGAGGAACATGCAAGACGAAATGATTGCTCTCATTTGGAGGGCTATGGTCGTAGGGCATGGTCAAAATTTTTAGAACCTCATGGTTGGGAGCAAGCCTTTATAACTTTTAAGAAGGATTTGACGAATGAGTAAGGGTAGCCGAAATTCTACAGTCACTAATGTTCAAGCGCTTCCAGAACCTATTGAAAAGGCTTTAACTGAGGCTTACGAAGGTTTTAATCCGTTTCAAAGGACTTTTGATGCTATTGGTGCGTTTAACCCACAAGTCTATGATGGGCCAACAATGGCTGAGTTTTCTGCATTGCAAAATGCAGCACTTTCAAACGCGGGAAACCTTGTAGACCGTCCGGCATATTTAGATCAGGCTGAAAGGACATTTACTGATTTTGCACAAGGTAATACAGGCATTGGTTTTGATGAATCGAGGTTTGATACGGCTCTTGGTCAAACAGGTCAAAGTGTTGTAGGTTTTGATCCAAGTGGGCTGCAACGTATGTCAACGGCGCGTGGTACGGAGCGTGTTGGATTTGATGATGCAAACTTAAATCGACTATCAAATCAAGTTGTAGATATGTCTAGGCTTGAGGGTTTGTTTGGGAGTACAGATCCGGCGATTGCACAGCTTCAAAACCTATCCCAACAAACAACAGCGTTAGATCCACTTACTGCACAGCAAAACAGAGAAAACCTTGCAACTGGATTACTTGGTGCTATGGCAGTAGATTCAGGCACTAATCCATTTTTGCAACAACAGCTAGATAGTGCCATTTCTGGCGCAGTAGATAAAGCCACGTCACAGTATGCTTTAGGCGGCAGACTTGGATCGGACTCATTTGCCGGAGCGTTAGGCGCGGGTATAACTAATGCCGCTGCACCAATATTGGCGCAAAATCTACAGCAAGATCGTGCTAATCGTTTAGCGGCTGCACAAGCTTTAGGTAATGTTTCATCCGATGATCTTTCTAGAGCGGCTACTCTTGGTCAGAATATCGTGGGAGCGGGACAAACCAATTTAGCAAATCAGGTTGATGCAACAAGGGCATTATCGGCTGCATTTGGTCAGAACCTTGGGCAAAATACTGACATTGCAAGTAATTTAATTAGCGCAAACCAAGCTGATTTAGCTAGGCAGTTAGGCGCGTCTGAAGCTTTAGCGCGTAATCAAATTACAACTTCTCAGGCAAATGCAGATTTAGAACAGCAAGACTTAGCGCGACAGCTACAAGCGATTAGTCAACTTGCGTCTAATGAACTTACAGCTTCAGACAGAAATGCAGCGTTAGAGCAATCAGATCTAGCGCGTCAAGCTGATCTATTAAACACTTTATCAGGGCGTCAATTATCAGCTTCGCAGGCTAACGCGGCTGCACAGATTGACGCGGCAAACAGATTGCCAGGATTATTGGCGGCTGAACAAAGCAGAATTGGTACATTACAAGATCTTGGCGCATTGCAGCAAGCTCCGGCGCAAGCTGCGATTGATGCTCAGATACAAAGAATTAACGCACAGAATATTGCAGATCAGAACAGAATCAACGCTTTACTATCTGCTTCAGGAATGGGCCAAGGAATGTTTGGCACGACTACTACGCAAACAGGCGGTGGACCCAGCGGATTACAGTCTGGTTTAGGCGGTGCTCTAGCGGGAGCTAGTATAATAAATACGTTAGGACCAATGGGGCTTGGCCTTACTCCCGCTATGGGTGCAATAGGTGGTGGGCTTCTAGGATTGCTCTCAGATAATAGGCTGAAAAAAGATATAGAGTTGCTTGGTAAGCACCCTAACGGATTGAATGTTTACCGTTGGAAGTGGAATGAAACAGCTAGAAAGAACCGTTTTGAGACTTATCCAACTGAAGGATTTATGGCTCAAGAGGCTCAAAAACTTTACCCAGAACACGTCTACAGACACCCAACTGGCTACTTAATGCTCGACTACGCAGCGTTAAGCAATGAAGTGATGGGGGTGATATAATGAGTATTTTTGGCAACTTTAATAATAAATTTGGTCAACTTGGTATGCCAGCTAATCTTGGGTTGCTTACTACTGGTATTGGGTTTTTAGAAGGTCAAAACCCTTTGCAAGCCATACAAGCCGGAATAGGCACATATGGCAGTTTTCAACAGATGGAAGAGGATCGGCGGCGTAAGGCGGCTTTGACAAAACTGCTTTCTGATGGTGGTTTTACAGATCAAGAAAAGGGCATCATTTCAGCAAGCAATAACCCTGCTTCCGTTGCTGCACAAATACGCAATGATAAAATTGCATTTCAAAGACAGCAAATGCAACCGTTATCAGATATAGCAAGGCTAAGAAGTGATCTCGGTAACAACTTGATTACACAGAAAGAGTATGACGATAGGTTGAAGGTGATGAATTATCTCAAGCCTGTTGGAAGCACCGCTGTATCTCCGATTGGTAAGCTATCTGAAGATTTAAAAAGCGGTAAAATCACACAAGAGGCATTTGATGCGGCTTTTAAAAAGGCTACGCAAATAAGTTCTACAAATGTGACGGATCAAAGAACATTACTTGCTGACACTTACAAATTAACTGGCGATGATCGAAAAACGTATATTTTAACAGGAAGGTTGCCAACACCGCCTAGTGATAGGGGTAGGTATCAAGAAAAAGGTGCTTACAAAATTGGTGATGATATTATTGGCAGTGTTTCTTTTGATACCATGACTAATGAGCTTTTTTATGAAAAAGATGGTAAAAAGGAAATTTTAGACCCGCTTACAGCAATTCCGGTAAACGACAGTTATTTTAATTTGGGCATACCAAATACTTCTAATTTTAAAAAATTAAGAAACGAAGTGAGGGATGATCAAACCAGTTTAAAAAGATACACAAGTTATCTGAACAACATTCAAAACTCTGAAGTTGGTTTCGCACGTTTAGCCGATCAAATGACAGGGGCGATAAAAACGCTTCTTTCCAGAAAAGGTAAAATGGCAAAGCTGAGTGAGGAAGAGCTTGCATTAAAACTTGCGGCGGGTGAATTGCAGGGTTTGATTGGTAGGTCAAGAATTGAAACCGTTGGCGGCGGTGTCATGACTGAACAGGACGCCTTGCGTATCATTACAAATTTAGGTGGTGACGTAAATTTACTTCAAAATCCTGAAGTTGTAAGAGGGCAAATTTCAAGATTGTTTACTGATAAGTTTACAAGTTACAAAGATAAAATTCAGGAATACAATATCGCCGTAGGCGCAAAGTATGGTGAATTAGGCTATGAGCCTTTAGCGCCTATTGAAATTGATCCAACCCTTTTAGACCAAAGAGCACGGCAAGAGCTTGGTTTTGAGGAACCAACAAATCTATTTTCTAACCTTTTCCCCGAAGATTTAAGTCAGTTAAGTTCTCTCTCTGATGAGGCTATCTCAAACATATTGGTTGAAATGCCTGTTGAGCAAATGACTGCCGAACAACAAAAGGCACTTCTGGAAGAATTAGAGAGAAGGAAGTAAAATGTCAGACGCTGATAATCTCAGGAAACTTAAATTACTACAAGCGGAAGCAAGGCTTAAAGCATTACAGCCACAGGAGCAATCCGACTCTTACATAACTAATTTAGTTAGAACAGCGGGACAGGGTTTGAGTTTTGGTTTTGGTGATGAGCTTGAGGCGCGAGTAAAAGAGGCTTTAGGTCAAGGTGAGTACGAAAAAAACTTAACTAAAATTAGATCAGAAATAGCCAAGTTTGCCGAAGAAAATCCAAAGACTGCAATTGCAGCGGAAATAGGCGGTTCATTACCTACAGCGGCATTAGGCGGCGCAGGGTTGGCTAGAGTTGGTGTTAAAGGCGCTATGAAGGTGGGCGGTATTGAAGGGGCCGCTTATGGGTTTGGTAAAGGCGAAGGTGACGCAGCAGAAAGACTTCCATCGGCTATAACCTCTGGAGCGCTTAGTGCAGCGGGTTCAAAGGCGGGTGATATAATTTTCCCAAAAGTTACTGAAGCGGCGAAACGTCTGATGAAAGAGGGTGTGCGGTTAACACCAGGTCAAAGAGTTGGTGGTATTGTCGGAGAGATAGAAGAAAGAGCAACATCTATCCCGATTGTTGGTGACGTTATAGAGTCTGCACAACAAACAGCAATGGGTGACTTTAATCGTGCGGCGATAAATACTTCCATTAGAATACTTGGCACAGGGGCAAAGAAAGTCCCAAAAAACTTAGAAGGTCAAGCGGCATATCAGTTTGCTAAAGATCAAGTTGATGAAGCTTATTCAAAGGTCATACCAAAGCTCAAGGCTGATGTTGGCGGGGATTTTGAGGACGGTCTAGTTAAAATTATAGAAAACAATCTTGATCTAGGTCCGGACGGTTTAAAAACATTTCAAGCAAAGTTGCAAAAAATACTGGCGTCAAAAGTTACTGCTAAAGACAAAATTTTACGCGGTGAAGTGTTAAAAGATATAGATAGCAGTCTTGGGCTAGAGGCCACAAATTTTAAAAGAAGTGCAAATCCACAAGACCGCAATCTTGGCGAAGCTTTGCAAGATGTTCAAAATCTCTTGCGCGAAAGTATGAAGGGAACAAACCCTCAAGCTAGTCGTGAGTATAAGAAGGTACAACGTGCATTTAGAACTTTATTACCTGTTCGAAAAGCTACTGTTGCCGCAATTACTAGAGAGGGAAGGTTTACCCCTGCACAACTATTAAGAGGGTCAAGAGCTTCAGATAGAAGCAGAGACAAAATAGCAACGGCAACAGGTAAAGCACCGCTTCAAGAGTTGGGGTCAGTTGGACAGGAAGTCATTGGCAGAACTATTCCTGATAGTGGTTCGGCTGAAAGAGCCGCGCTAATGATCGGGCTAAATCAATTAAGACAAAATCCTGGTGCGGTTGGTGCGCTTGGTTTGTTGAGTACGCTTGGAACAGGGGCAGTATATCAAAATCCGCTTGGCAGATCTTTGGTCACTCAATCTCTCGCAGCACCTGGAAATATATCAAGATTAGGTTCTCCGGCTCTTGGTGCGATGAGCACACCGACAGTGAATGAGCAAATTTCTAGAAGATTACCGCCGACAATTGAACAACTAAGATTACTTGAGGAAAGGTTTAGATAATGGCTAAGAATAACATTACTCAGTTTGATGCTACAGCGGCAAACAATACTGATATTCAATCGGTGGACATAGACGAAGGTTGCGCTCCATCCGGTATTAATAACGCAATCAGGGAACTTATGGCTGATCTAAAAGACGTGGACGCAGGTACAGTTGCGCTCACTAGCCCAGACTTTACAGCGTTTAAGGTTGGTGGGGTTGCGGTCACGTCTACAGCGGCAGAGCTTAATATTCTTGATGGAGTCACGTCAACAGCGGCTGAACTTAACATCCTTGATGGCGTTACGTCAACAGCGGCTGAGTTAAACTATCTAGACATAACAACGTTAGGATTAACGGCAGCGTCTAAGGCGGTCACAGCCGATGCAAACGGCGTTGTGAGTTTTGACAATGGCACAACTGAGGAAAGCACTGCTATTACCTCTAGTTCTAACGCGGCAACAATTAACCTACGTGACGGTAATGTGTTTACGCATACACTTACCGAAAATGTAACGTATACGTTTAGCCACCCTGCCGCCTCTGGGCGAGCAAGTGCGTTTATCTTGAAGGTTACGCAAGACAGTACAGCAAGAACAATTACTTGGCCTACGAGCGTTGATTGGGCTGCGGCTACAGCGCCAACCCTTACTGCTACAAGTGCAGGTGTGGATGTGTTTGCGTTTATTACGGTGGACGGTGGCACAAACTACTATGGCTTCACTCTAGGTCAGGCAATGGGATAAAGGCATGACAGCTTCAAAAATAGTAATCAGCGCGGCATCTGGTGCAGCACGTGGTGCTGGTCTTGATGTAGACGAGTGCTTTTCCTGTCATTTGTATGATGGTGGTGTAAGTGCACCACTGACGATAAATAACGGCATTGACCTTTCTGGTGAAGGTGGGTTGGTTTGGATTAAAAATAGAACTTCTGCCGTTTGGCATCAGTTAGCAGACACAGAACGTGGTGCTAATAAGATGCTTTCTACTAATAGTGGTAATGCAGAAGCAAGTAGAACAGAACATGTAAAATCTTTCACTAGTACTGGCTTTACTATTGGTAATGATAATGATGTAAATTATGATGTAATTGGGGGATCTCAAGATGATAAACACGTCTCCTGGACATTCCGCAAAGCCCCTAAATTTTTTGATATTGTGACATATACTGGAAATGCTACAGCAAGAACTATTTCACATAATCTTGGCTCAGTGCCTGGTATGATAATAATTAAAAGATTAGACTCTAACGATGATTGGTATATCTATCACAGAGGTAACACTAGTAATCCAGAAACAGAGTATCTTAGATTTACAGATAACGCAACGGCTGATAGTGCTAACGTTTGGAATGACACTGCACCAACCGCTACAGAGTTTACTATAAATCAGTATAGTCTTAATAATGCTAATGGTGGAAGTTTTGTAGCCTACCTATTTGCACACAACAACAGTGACGGTGAGTTCGGCCCTAATAGTGACCAAGATATTATCAAGTGTGGGAGTTATAGTGGTAACGGTTCTTCACTAAATAGTGTTAGTCTTGGGTTTGAGCCTCAATGGGTAATGATTAAAAAAACAAATTCTTCAGCTTCATGGTATATTTTTGACGTTATGAGAGGAATGGCAATGGGCGATGCCGATTTTGGTTTAATTCCTAATTCATCTAACGCAGAAATGGGTTCTCAAAACTGGATAAACCCTACAGCAACAGGATTTGATCTTACAAACGCTAACGCAAATGTAAATGGCACTGGAGACACCTACATCTACATGGCTATACGCAGAGGCCCACTTGCAGAGCCAGAGAGTGCTAGTGATGTGTTTGCTATATCCACTTATGGGCAAGGGGGAAGTGCTGTACCTTCTTATACCTCAAACTTTCCAGTAGATATGTACTTTGAAAGAAAGATTGACGCAACATTTTCTTGGTTTATCTCTTCTCGCTTAACAGCACCAAAGTATATGAAAACTAATGCTACAGATGCTGAAGTAACTGACAGCCTTTTGAAATATGACTTTATGGATGGTGTTTATAATGGGGCAGGAGTTAACAGTGCTTATCAAGCTTGGATGTGGAGACGTGCACCTGGCTATTTTGATGTTTGTACGTACACAGGTAATTACACTGACGGAAGAACTATAACTCATAATTTAGGTGTTGCACCAGAAATGATATGGGTAAAATTGAGAGATACCTATTCTGCTGAGTGGATGGTGTTTCACAAAGATTTAACAACAAATCATAATTTACAGCTAGATAGCGATGTGGCAAGTGCAGATTATAGTGGTAGAGTAAGAAGCCCAACTGCTACAACATTTACAGTAGGTAATGATACATCTGTTAACAGACAATCTCCTTTACAATACATAGCCTACCTCTTTGCAACAGTCGCAGGTGTAAGTAAAGTTGGAAGCTACACAGGCAGTGGAGCTAGTCAGACGATTGATTGTGGCTTTAGTAATGGCGCTAAGTTTGTGCTTATTAAATGCACAAGTCAAAATAGCACACCTTGGCTTGTTTTTGATTCTGTTAGAGGATTAACTGCAAATGTAGATCCACATTTAAGATTAGACAGTACGGATGCAGAAGTATCACAAGCCGCAAATGACATAGAGCCAGATAATTCAGGTTTTATTGTGAATAGTGTAAACAACACAAATAATGGCAACGGTGAGAGTTACATTTTTTACGCAATAGCAACATAAATCAAACTCATAAGAAAGGATCAATCGAATGGGTGAATACAGAGAGCGCACAACAGGCGAAGTTAAAAGCCAAGGCGAGTGGAGGGCAGCCAATCCTAATATGTCACTGCCTCGTGTTTGGACAAGTGGTGTGTGTGATGCACTAAATGTTGACCCAGTACTCGCAAGCCCTGCGGCTACAGTTGGCGCATATCAGATAAGTGTGCGTGATGGTGTCGAGCAAGACGCAAACGGCAATTGGGTTGAGAAGTATGTAGCAAGAGATATGTTTGCTGATACTACTGACGATGATGGTGTAACCACTACCAAAGCAGAACACGAAGCTGCATACCAAGCTAAGTTAGATGCAGATGCAGCGGCAGCTGTAAGAGCGCAGCGTGACGAACTTCTCACTGAATGTGATTGGGTGACTATTCGTGCTAAAGAGCTAGGTCAAACAGTTCCCGAAGATTGGTATACATATCGTGGTGATTTGCGTCAGGTTCCGGAGCAATCTGGTTTTCCATATGATGTAACATGGCCTACAAAGCCGGAGTAGATGAATGAGTAAGCCAACATTAGCTTCATTAGATAAAAGGGTGGTAAAAGTGGAAACCCAACTGGAAGAAAGATGGAAAGAGACCATCCTAAGAATTAAAAGGCTTGAGAATATACTGATCGGATCAGCGGGTGCTATGATCCTATTGCTGATTACCATTATCACCAGAATGTAAATGGACCCACTATCTTGTGTCGCCTTAGCGACAGGAAGCTTTAAGGCTCTTAAAGCCGCTATTGGTGCGGGAAAAGATATACAAGAAATGTCGGGAACTTTGGCGCAGTGGGGGAAAGCGTTTTCAGATTTCACCAACCTAGAAGAGCGTGAGAAAAACCCACCATTTTGGAAAAAAACGTTTAAGGGTTCGGATGAAGAAACTGCTCTAGAAATCTTTGCTCAAAAGAAAAAAATGGAGCAGATGAGGGCAGAGATAAAAGACCACATAAGTTGGACGTATGGGCCTAGTGCGTGGAAAGAAGTGTTAGCCATAGAAGCAAGGATGCGTAAGCAACGTAAGGATGAGCTTTATCGCAAGCAAGAACAGATGGATGCACTTATCAACTTTGCAATTGGTGCGGTTATTTTTGTGTTAAGCGGTGGGATTTTGTTTATCTTTTTTTATTTTTTAGGGAAATGGCAAGGACGTTGGTAAATGTGGGTATTACTTTGGCTGCAATTATTAAGCGGCGAGTTTGACCACTACCACATTGGTTCATATTCAAGTGAAGAGGCATGTAAGCAAGCAAAAGCAGATGCAAAGGTGCTTGTAACTACAGCAAACAGTAAAATTGTTTGCATCAAAATTGAACGGTGAAACTCAGAGAATGTAAGGGAAAGTTTGTTGTTTATGACAGCAAAGGTCGAGTGGTGGTTGTCACTCGTGAGCGCAAGATTGCGATTAATTTAGCAAGGAAAGTAGATGGTAAAGATAACGTCAAGCGTAATAGACGAGCTTAAAATACTACCAAGGTTAATGATGTTAGCCATTACAATTATGTGCTTTCAAGTCACAAACTGGATGATCAGTTTAGAAGATCCAACCCTCAATCAATCAGGATTTTGCAGCGTGATATTTGGCTGTTTTTCAGCTTGTTTCGCGGTGTGGTTGGGCAAGGAAGCCAAAACAGATAGAGGGGTGAGCACACATGCTCCAAGCACTGATAGGGCCGATTACTGAGCTTGCAGGGGGTTGGCTTAACGCCAAGACACAAAAGCAAGCGGCTGATGCAAAGCTAAAGCTTACTGAGGCTGAAGCTAAAGCCAAGATAATGCTTTCTAAAGAAACGAGCGTTGCCGATTGGGAACGCATTATGGCTCAAGGTTCTCAAAACTCACTCAAGGACGAGTGGTTGGTTGGTTTGTTCAGTATTCCATTGGTGCTCAGTTTTTGTGGAGATTGGGGCAGGGACATTGTTGCAAATGGTTTTGAAGCATTGGAAACCATGCCCGATTGGTATCAATACACTTTGGGCGTGATTGTAGCTGCTTCTTTTGGTGTACGTTCAGCAACTAAATTTTTCGGGAGAAAATAGATGGAGATGTGGCAATGGATTATGCTGTTCACGGCAGTGTCGCTCAACACTCTTGTTAATTGTTTAAGGCTATATTTGGAAAGCAAAAGGTGAGCGATTTAAAGCTTCCTCTTGGCCTTGTTATTGCCATGTTGGTGCAGTTGGTGGGTGGTGTTTGGTGGGTCAGTAAACAGGCTCACCGAATAGAACATTTAGAGACTGTAGTTGAGGAAAATTCTGAGTGGATTGACCAACTTTACACAGAGAATGAAATGCTAATCCGCTTTGCAACATTTACCGAAAATAAATGGGCTGAGAGCTATGAAGCAGATGGATACCAAAGACAGTGGGGGCGCAAACCAGTGGAGACAGATAATGAATGAGGGTTTTCGCAACTTACAAACTAAGGTTGGATGTATGAGCGATGGGCAGTTCGGTCCCAAAACAGCAAAAGGCATAATGAAGTATTATGAAATGTCACCAGAAAGAGCCGCACATTTTTTAGGACAGGTTTGCATTGAGAGCATGAATTTTCAAGCTGTCGAGGAAAACTTAAACTACTCAGTCGATGCATTGATGAAAGTTTTTGGCAGATATTTCAAAACTCCGGCAGATGCAAAGCCATATTCAAGAAACCCACAAGCATTAGCGAACTATGTATATATGGACAAAAACCGTAGTAAAAAATCTCAACTCGGAAATACTCGTCCTGGTGATGGATGGGCATTTCGTGGGCGCGGTTTTCTCCAAATTACTGGCAGAGCAAATACACGTAAGTTTGCGTCTGACATGCGTTTACCGGAAGTCATGGATGAACCACATTTGATCGCTACGCATTACCCAATGGAGAGTGCCTTGTGGTATTTCAACAAGCGGCGAGGGCTATGGAAAATATGTGATGAGGGTGTGAGCGAAGATACGTGTAAACGTGTCACCAAAGCAGTAAATGGCGGGTATAACCATTTAAATGAGCGTACTCATCAAACCTTCCGAATCTACGATTGGTTGAAGTAATGGTCACGAAAAGTAAATGCAATCCCGTGACCAAGCTGTTTTGGTCACGGTTATTCAAATCTTACCTTCAAAATATTCAAAAATGACTGTAGTTAAGTTATTGATAATAAAAGGAAAAATTGGAGCGGGCGATGAGATTCGAACTCACGACATTTACCTTGGCAAAATAACGCCTACCATCAAATGAATGTATCGTGAATAAAAATAATATACAATAAAAACAATAGATTAGGCGTGATCCATTAGGGTTACGCGCTTTTTTTTATGGACATTTCCATTCGAATATGAATAAAATTGCATGTAAAAAGGGTAAAATAACCTTTACCCAATTCATATGTGAATGGAGGAAATATGGCACTATGGGAAGGTAAATACCTTAAATTATATTTACGAGAGCGTCGGGGCGAGCAAGCTTATATAATTCGGTATTTGGACAAAAGAACCAACACTGAAAAAATGCGACAAGTCCCAAACGGCAGCGAGCCGTTTGCTTGGGCGCAAAAACAAGACATAAAGCTCAAATACAATGGTACTTTAGATAATGAAAAATCTACTCTCTTGGTGGATCTTATTACGCTTTATAAGGAAGAAATGGACGAAAGGGTTGAGAGGTTTAAGAACGACTCTAAATATGGACGTAGGTTAAGACCCAAAAGACGCACAACTATCTTGGTGCATATTAACAAGCATATCTTACCGTATTTTGGTAACATGGATGTAGAAGATATTACCACACAGAACGTAATGAAGTTTCAGAGAAATCTAGAAAAGCATATGTCACCACAGTACGCTAACACAATTGTTGGAACTCTGCGTAGAATATTCAAATTTTTTCGGCAAGAAAGCTTGGTGCAACACAATCCTTGTGTAGAACTTGAACCTTTGGAAACGCGAGGGTCAAAAGAACGTTACACACCAACTGAAGAAGAAGTGGTTGCAATACTGAACGTCACAAAGTTGCACTGGAAGAAAGTTATGATCAAGCTTGCCGCTGCAAACGGTATGAGGATCAGTGAAATTCTTGCTTTACGTTGGGATGCTATCGACGGTGATAAGATCCACATTAGATTGAGTACAGATCGAGGTGAGCTAGGAGATACTAAGACCGCCGGAAGTAATCGCACTGTAAGAATAAGCCACGAGCTTAAAGATGATTTGGCACAGCTAAAAGCGGTGAGCGATAGTCAATGGGTGTTTACCAATTCAAAGGGCAATTTATTCGCAGCAACGGATGTATTGAGAGCCGTTTTACACAGAGCTTGCGATAGTGCAAATGTGAAGAAATTTGGTTTTCATGGATTGCGTAGGTTTTACATAAACAAGCAATTGAATGAAGGTAAAAGCAAAGACCATGTGCAAGTGCTTGTTGGTCATAAGGTGGGTAGTGATGTGACTGACAAACATT
>VTLG01011364.1_pt1 | contig 23951 bp, 5 predicted proteins | sample 4694571 | NCBI WGS metagenome assembly VTLG01 (sample SAMN12604809, study PRJNA352737) | marine metagenome | biome: ENVO:00000447; feature: ENVO:00000209|ENVO:00000569|ENVO:01000036; material: ENVO:00002151; isolation source: viral sequences binned using virsorter ...
CAGATCCAAGAGTTCTATTAACATTCCTATCTTGGAATTGTTGTCTTTGTTCAATCCTAGCATTTCTAACAGAAACAATATTCTCTTGAACAGTTTCTAATGTTCCAGCAGATGTAAATGTTTCATCCGTAACAGTCGTAGCATTATCAGGATTATTTTCTGGATCATTAGTTAATGTAAGAACCTTACTTCCTGTTTCAAATCTTGGGAAACTAATATTATTAGGATTAGGAATATAGAAAGATCCACCACAGAATGCACCAATATCTGAAAGAAGTTGTACATCATCAATAGTTGCTATTGCTCCACTACTTTGACCTCTTAATACCATTCCTGTTTCAACCCATCCAAAATACTCACCTTGAGGTTCATTGGATAATGAGAATGTATCTACATTCAATACTGTTGAGGTAGATGAATAAGATGCAGGGAATGTTTGATTATCATAAGGATTCTCTGAGAAAACCTTTGTGGGAATATTATATGGACCTTCTTTATGGTTAGATTGTGCAACCCTAAAATTAATTGAAGGTATACTCTCAGCAGTTATTTGACTAAGACCAGTTGGATTAACCATTCCAACAACCTTTTCACCAACCTGGAAAGTTCCAGATGTCATAGAAATTTGAAGGATCTTAGGTACACAATACTTAGTGACATCTTGCCCATCAAAGAAAGCATAAAGTTTTGTTAGAGGTTTAAGTCTCTTAGCAATAAACTCAATATTTCTAGATCTCATAAATGGAACAAGATCTCTACTTACAACTCTATCACCAACAGAGGTTCTATCAAACGATTCAGTAACTAATGTTTGAGTACCTGTTCTATTCTCAACACCTTGTTCAGTTGTTGTTCTTACAGTTTCTCTAGTGACACGATTAACTGTTTCTCTAATTCTTCTAGCAGGGTTTCCAAATCCACCACTAAAGTTATTAATCCAACCACCCATTCCAAACACACGAGTTTGATTTGCGATAGTAGTATCTCTTGTAGTATCATTAGTTGTTGTTCCAGTCCATGTAGTTTGCCATGAACCCCAAGTTACAGGACCAAATCCTGTCTGTTCATCTATTTCACCATTATCAACCATTCTATTATAAACAGATTGATAATCACCCTCAACATTAATAATCTTAGGTTGTAATCTAGCAGTATCAACCCAAGTGTCAGAAGATGGAGTGATCTCCATAGTTCCTTGCCAGAAACTAATTAAGAAAGGAGTAACACTTTCAGATCTAGTTGCAAAACTTTGCTTTAACCATTCAACTTCAGAATAATCTAAAGTTATAATATCATTTTTCTTTCTTACATTTACTCCTTCAATTGTAGCAAAATTAAGGTCAGTAGTAGGATCATTATCAACAACTGGTCCAAATATTAAATCAACAGAGTTGGTATAATGTCTTGGTCTTAATTCCTTATTTTTTGGATCAATACTATTATCAATGGGAGTTCCTTGCTCCTGAGTTTTAAATCCAGTAAAATTATCAACAAAGAATCCAGATTTAAATCTATTCAATCCATCATCATCAGCAACAAAAAGATTTGCTGTATTTGTCTCTAATAAAGAAAGAGTTGTGTAGTATTCAAGATTCTTAATTCTATTCTCAAGATTTTTGATATCAGACATCGTAAATCTCTTACGATCTAAGAAATCAATTTGTGCTCCAGCAACATTATAAAGATAAGGTGGAAGCCTAACAGTTGCTATTTCTATAGCTCCGTCAACTGGAACAGGTTTTTGTGGATCTTCTCCAGGATCTCCATATTTTATTTGGAATTGTCCGTCTTTACTTAAGAATATTCTATCAATTCTTCCAAGATAGAATGAATAATCAAGTGTTATAGTTTCATCAGATGCTAATATATTAGGAGCAGAGTTTCCAGATGCATTAAAGTTTCTTCCCTTAAATTCAAGTGGAGATCTATCCCCTTCAGATACAGATGCTACTTGAGTTGCCCTTGGTCTGATATCAATCATATCAGAGTTAGAAGTGCCATCCAATTTTGGAATGTCTATTCCATAATCATATTGATTATAAGAATCAACAGTTATAATATCACCATTATCGTTGGCATCAAAAGATCCATTAGAATAGTAAATTTTTATCTTTTTAGATGGAGAATCGGAATCGGATTTTCTCTTAATTGATCCAATATTGTAAATACTAGATTGTTGACCATCTACAAATGAGAAGTTTGGAGATATATCAAAACTTGGTGAATCTAAACTCGAAACTACTGCATTAGCACCAGATTCTTGGAAATTTACAATCTCTCCTTCTTTAAGTAGATGCTCATTTTGATAAATTATAGTAATTTGACTATCGCTTGGTTTTTCTGCTACCATTCCAACAGCACCACTAGATTGTCCAATTATTTGTTCACCAATAATTAATTCATTTGTTGTGGTTGATTGTGTAACAATAGAAGAAAGATTAACTTTAGGTGATGATGGATCACTCGTATCAGCTGATTCATATATTGACAATACTTCTATAATATCAGCATCATTTATAGATATGTTTTTATCTTGAACTCTTGTTCCATATGGATAAGCACCATAAGTCAATCCATCATTTAATGTTGTAGTTCCTATTCCAGAAGCAGAATCCTTAGAATAATTAACAACTAAAGACTTAACTCTATTTCTTATTTTTTCCTTTGACTTTGGTTTCTGCTTTTTAATAGTAGCAATCAAAGTTGCTCCTTTATTTGCAGCAGGAGGATCAGTTAAACCACGAATTTGACAAGTATTTCCAGATCCAAAATCAAACTGATCTGATGTTAATTCATGAGTCTTACCATCTGCACCAATTAAAGAATATCTCTTTGCAGTAAATGGTTGGAAAGATTCATTTGTTGGTATAGTTGGAAGAGGAGTTTCAAATTTACCACTACTAATATTAACAGGGAAAGTTTTTCTTATAACAATTGACGCACCAGTTAAATCAACTTGAGATATATTTGTCTTAGAAAGTCTTGTAACTAAAGTATTATCAGTAGAAACATCAAATTTAGTTGATAAAACCTTTAAATCACTTACATTTTTAAATGCTGCTGCTGTTGTAATACCAGTTAGTGATTGTCCTTCTGAGTTTAGACCAACGATAGGTAATCCACCATTACATACACCAGAAATGGTAGCAACACCAACAACAGAAACAGAATTTGAACTTACACTAATTACCCTTGCTAAAATAGGATCTTCTGATATATCAAGATCACTATATTGGATAAGATTACCAATAGTAGTAATACCTGGAAAATTAGGATTAGTACTTTTTATTAAAGTTCCTGCTGCTCCTTTGTCTATACCAACAGTAGCAATACCAACATCAAATAAAGTAGATGGAATTATATTTGCACTAAATGTATTAATACCAATAGTATTATCATCAGTTCCATAAAGAGACTTAACATCAGAAACTGTATAATCAGTAATTCCTATTGCCGTTCTTCCATTATTAATACCATTAATAATTAATTGTTCATTTGCAATAAAATTACCATTTTTTTCATAAACAGTTAATCCTACTCCAGATGTAACTGAACCAACAAGAAAAGCAGTTGCTCCACTATTCTTTCCTTCAATAAAAGCGGGGACAGATTGTGTAATTGGTTGATTTAATTCTATTTCACTAAAAGTTTGTACATCATATAAAGAAAGATCCCATTGATTTTTAGCTCTATCACTCTCTGCAGCTTCATATGTTCCTGATTCAAGTCTAAAATCATATACTCTTGCAAGACCAATTTCTTGTCCTGGAGCACTTTCAGAGTTTACACCAACTCTCTCATCTCTTAAACTTAGAACATATGTACTACCAATACCTACTGTCGGGGTTCTAAAAACACTATTAATTTTAAAAGTTGCACCAGTATTATAAATTATTGATTGGTTTTTTAATGTATGTATATCTCTTGGTTTGGGTACATCGAGGAATGTTGGATTTACTGTTTCAATCTCATAACCCTTAACATAAGCTTTACCTGGAGAAATTTTATATAATGCTAAATCATCATTCGGAGTTTCTCCTCCTGGAGTGAATTGACCTACCTTAAATACTCCTCTATTTCCAATATTATCATTTAAAGATTCTAAAAGAGTAACATCAAATGGTTTTACATCATAATTACCACTTTCATCAAAAGTTCTTCTTGCAAGAGTATCGGTTAAATCAAAATTCTTTGAATATACTCCACTAAATCCACCAAGAGCAGCACCACCTGCAGAACCTTTTCTTTGAGTTTTTAAAACACCATCATTTATTACTGCTAATTCAACAAAACTATTATCATCAAAATCATCTACTGATTTTTTAAACAAACTTAAAGATATTTTTAATCTATCAGCACCTGGTGCAGAATAATTATTAAATCCTTGTGAATTATCATTCAAACTTTCATCTATATCTGCATTTATTATTTCTTCATTTACATACAACCCAACTCTATAACTTGGGGAACTACTATATTGATCAAGAACAAGAGTTTCTTGATTTACATTACAAAATTGTCCTCTAACAAAATATACCCCTTCTTGAATTTGGAAAGAAGATCCCGTTACAGCAGCATTATTAGATATTGTATTTGCAAATGGAGCTCCACTAGCAATTGCAGTATTGCCCAATAATCCAGAGGTAATTATTTCTGAGCATACTAATTCTTCCGCATTAGAAAATACCTGAGTAGAATTATTGGTTGTATTAGAAGATAAGTAATTAACATAAAGTGTAAGTTGACCTCTTTCAGAATTTTCTGCTAATAGTACGCTATCAACAACAGCACTTACACCAGATCTTTGTCCTGTTATTTTTGTTCCAATTAATTGATCAACATACGCACTTACAGGAACTCCTTGATAATTATTATTAATTTGAATACCATAATAAAGTCTATTATATCCAGTATTACCAGGTATTACTTTTGCACCTTCTCTAAAAAAATGTTGTCCAAATTTTTCAATTTGATTTTGCAGTATGGACTGGAGAGATGTTAATTCTCTAGCTTGAACAGGATATCCTGGCTTAAATAAAACCCGATAAAAATCATCAGATGAATTATAATCATCAAAATATGGGGATACATTTAAGTTGGTTTGCTGTGGCATGATTTTTTAGAACTGCAATACTATTTTAATATCTTCTTTTTGGTTTGTTGATCGAGTAATAGCTGGTCTATTATCAACAAAAATAATATTTCCTGAGTATTTTTTAACTTCAGGATTGGCAATACCTTCAGTAAAACTCTGACCAAGATAATATGTTTTATTATTTATCTCAGTAGAGAGACCTGTAAATCCAGTATCAATTTCTAATGTTGATCCAGATGAAGGGGTAATCTCCACACTTCCTCCAGTACTAGGAGATGCTGTAAATGCATTTAAATTAAATCCATACTGAGGTACTGTTACCGCTGTCCCAACAGTATTAAAACCAGCAAGAGTTCTATCTTGCCAATATTTTAAAACACCTGTAGTTTGATCATAATTAACTACTCTTCCTACCGCAGTTGATCCAGTCGCAATCGTTTGAGTGACATAAGAATCTGCAGTAAATGTGGCAGAACTATAACCAGTTCCTGCTAATCTCAAAGCACCAAGAGCACTTGCTTTATCAGAACTTAAAAGAGAAGTAGAATCAAATTGTTGTGGATTGCATACCACTCCAACTCTTGCAATATCGTTACCAGTTACAAAATCTGGATTTTCATTATCATTTTCAATTCTAGAATATAAAAGAACATTATATGCACCAAGTTCTCTATAAATGTTAGAACCATGCCCACCTTGAGGAGGAATAATAACATCAAATAAAGGTCTAGTGCTTCCAGTAGGAACAGAACCTGCATCTAAATCAACACTACCATAACTATATCCAGATCCTTGTTTTGAAATAACTATAGTATCAACTTGTTGATCATTAGTTGTTGTAATAGTACATTCTGCTCCTGACCCATCCCCTTTAATAGGTACATTACGATATTCAGTACCACCTACAGGACCAATACTTACTCCTCTATTAGTAACAGTTATAATCTTAATAGATCCATCTACAGCATTATCTCTAACAGAAGCATTATCATTGCTAGTTGACCAATCTGCAGGAACAGGCATAAAATCTGTAGAATCAAATTTTACAATATCAGATGGTTTAATAGTATAAAGATATTTCCAAATATAATTATCACCACTACTTCCAGCAGATCTTGGTTCTAAATCTGTAAAAGTTGGTTCATCTAATGAAGGTCTTCCATTAGGGTTATCTGGATCTGTTCCATTTTGAAGACACTCATAAACCCTATAATCACTGTTTATCACATAATAAGTTGCAGTATATAAATTAGTTGCACCTGAAACTGGAGCAGTATTTGTTCTACTATAGTCTCCTCTGTACATATCATAGGTAGTACCCGATGACCATATTCTTTTTGTAACAACTTGTTTTACATCAGAAGAAGTGATCTTCTTTAATGCGATCATATTATCCCAATAATCATTTTCTTCCGAAAAACTATCTTTGGGTGACGGGGGAGTTGTATTCCAATCAGTGGCAACATCAGTAGGATTTGTTAATCCAACAAAAGAATAATAAGCATTTGTACTAGAACTAACTCCAGAAACAAAATTCTTCGCATTCAATATTCTTATCTGATCAGTTATTATAGCAGCCATTTGGACAGAGATTTTTCTTTATTTATTAATGATTTGATCAAGGAGTTTTATATTGCTTATATTTAAGGGAAGCAGATCTTCTTACTACTGGAGAAGTAGAAATTCCACCTGTTCCACTTAAAGTATATGCATTATAAGTATTACTCTCAGATCGGGAGATTAAATTAATTTTACCCCAACTATATGATCCAAAGTAATTACCAGTTTGAATACCAGCACCACTGAAAGTAGGCCATTGACCACTCCAAGTATTGAAGTTGGTTACTTTCACAAACACCCTATTGAGGTGAGTTGTACCTATTCCCACACCTGTAGTTCCAACTCCTGTTGCAGCTTGAACTATTTCATAGTTATTAACTTCATAAACGTTATTTAGGAATTGAGTTCCAACTCCAATAACAGCACCACCAGTATCCACAGAATTGATTGATGTGGTTGCACTACCAACTGTAGAATTATTAACTACAAAGAAGTCACCTGTAGATATTCCACTAATAGTAACTGCAGTACCAGTAATATTAGAATTTCTTAAATCAGATGTAAGAGGAATATGTAAGTCAAATATTAATTGGTAATTTGTTGAACCCGCTCCAATTGTGGTAGTACCAAACCCAACAATAATACCAGAATCACCTTGATAGTAATCAACTTTATTTTCTTCTTCAGACCAAGCAGGAGGACTGATAAGAACCATAGGTGGATTGGATGATGTATATCCAGCACCAACACTTGTAATTGCAATACCAGTAATAGTACCAGCAGCACCAATTATTGGAGTACCATAAGCAAGAGTAGATGTTGTACCTACACCAACCTCATTACCACTTAATGATGTAGTAGCAAAACTAACTGTAGCAGTACTATAACCAACACCACCTGTAGAAATAGCAACAGAAGAAATTGTTCCTAGACCAGATACGATTGCAGTGCCAGCAGCACCAATCTTATCTTCTTGAGAAATTAACTTAACTTTCTTCTGGAAAGCAAAATCATTAGTAGTTGGTGAAACATTATCAACTTCATCATATGGATCAAAGTATGGTCTTGCATTTTCAACATAAATTACAGTCGATCCTATTCCAACAGATTTAATAATAGGTGAGTATGGATTAATAACAGGTTCATAGAGTTCTCTATCTTTACCTATACCCTTTTCATTAATAATCTTATCTTCTGTTTGTCTACACCAGTTAACTGGTCTTTCTAAACTAGTATCAGGAGTATTTCCTGGTCCATAATATGGAGAAGTTGAAACAACATCAGTAGAATCAACACTAAGAGGAACCCTAACAGTTTCTTGTAACCAATTATCTTGAGTTTGTAAACGTCCAATAGTTAAATCATCACCTTCCTTTACAGTTTCAATAACTGTTCTGTCAACAACATCCTGACCACCTGTTCCTTTATAGAAAATAATTTCAACCGTATCACCAATCTTAGGTGCTTCAGTAAATGTAATTACACTACCACCAGGGAACTTATATCCTTTACCAGGAACTTGAGGAATGTTATTAACAAAGACTAATAAAATATCTTGAACATCTATCTTAGATCCCTTTTTAGCAACAATAGAAACGGTTTCTCCATTAAGTGTTAATGGGAAGTCAACTTTACCACCATCAATATATCTTTCAACATTATCAAGAACTTCCAATTGACCTACAGACCATCCAGTAAATTGATCACTGAATATTTCTTCAATATCAATTAACATTTCAGTAAAGGTTTTGCTTGGATCAGTTGGAATACCTGTAGTACCACCAATAGGAACAGTTAATTTTTGAAGATTACCATAACCACTACCAGTATTCTGGATTGTAAATTGAACTACACTAGAACCCTGACCAACAACAATATCAATAGTAGCACCAGTTCCAATTCCACTAGATGTATCACTATAAGTCAAACCAATACCACTATAAGATAATGGATCATCAAAGACTACTTTATTATATCCTTCAACTACTCCACCCCTAGCATATTCATGATTTCTAGTTGATATTCCAGTTTGAGTCTCAAATGTCTTGCTATCAATAACACGTAGAACCTCACTTCCGTTTGCTGCAACATCAAACTTGCTTGCAGAATTGTTAGTTAATCTAGGAGCTATAATTGCAGACTGAACAGATCCCAATCCAACATAGAAAGTTGGGACAGTGGATACTCCAACATTACACTCAAATGTAGTAGTTCCTACCCCAACAGCAGTAACTGTTGTTCCTGTGTAATAAGGATCTGGTTTTCTAGGATATCTATGAACAGATGCATAGTTATCTCTTGAACACCTAAAGGATAATGATTCAGTTTTTATACCAATACTTTGTCCCTTAAGTAAACTATGACCTGCACCAATACTTACTGTTAATATACCTGCAGAAGCATTGTATACAGCAGTGGAAATACTATAATTAGTAGTTCTAGATGTTCCCACATTAAGTGTAATAGCAGTAGGTGTTGTTGAAGTAATTCCTAAAGAAGTACTAAATCCTGGATCAGTATATCTTGGATAAGTATGAATTGATGCATAATCATCCATTTCACATCTAAACTTCAGACTATCCTGATTAACTTTAACAGATACACCAGCAACAATAAGTCCACCTGTGGTTGCTGAAACAAAGGTATGAACACCTGTATTTGATGAAGGAATAGTATCTAAAACTTGAACCTCAAACTTATTAGTAGTTACGCCAGAAATTGGCAACCATCTAGCACCTACAGCATCTGCAGTACCACCAGCCCCAGATCTTGGATAAGTATGATTTGTTGCATGATCATCCTTAGCACAAGTAAAGGTTAAAGAATCATAAGCAAATCGAATTTTCTCTCCACTTGATAAGGTAACACCTGATCCAACAGTACATGTCATAATACCAATTTTTGGATCATAATCAGCATCTGTTACTGTATAGTAACTTGGTCCACGTAAACTATGACTACCAATAGTTAATGTAAGTTCACCTTGATCTGGATTATAAGTTGCGTCAGAAACATTATAACTAACCAAAGTAGACATACCAACATTAATAGTAATTGTATCAGCAGTCTTAGAAGTAATGTCAGTAGTTATTCCTAGTATAGGATCAGTATTACGAGGATATGCATGATTAGAAGTATATGAATCAAATGCACATTTAAATGTTATAGCATTAGTAGCAATTCCAACTGTATCAGTAATTGAATAAGGATGTGAAGGTATAGTTAGTACTAAATCACCCGTTGAAGCATCGTAGGTGGCATCTGTAGGGGTTGTAGTGCCTATTCCAGTAACAGTTACACCACCAGCAGTAGCACTAACAAATGTATGAGCATAGTTACCACCAGCAACTACAGCACCAGAAGTAGAACCAACATACCTATGTGCATAAGATCCACCAGCAACTACAGCACCAGAAGTAGCAGATACAAATTGATGAACAAACTGATCTCCATTAGCAGCATATCCTACATCAATTGCAATGTCCCCATCATTATGTGTAAGTCCATTAGCAAGTGCGCTAACAAAAGTATGAACTCCCGTATTAGTAGAAGGTGCTATAGGAAGCACATTAACTCTAAAGGTATTTGTAGTTACGTTAGAAACAGTTATCCACTTACCAGCAATAGTATCTGATTCTCTAGGATAAGTATGTGAAGTAGCATGATCATCTTTGTCACAAGTAAATGTTAATGAATCAAGTCCAAATTTAACTTTATCACCATTAGAGAAACCATGACTAGCAACAGTACAAGTCATAATACCCGTATTAGGACTATAGACTGCATTTGTTATAGTTTTCTTAGAACCATCCTTAGTAATCTTGACTGCAGTATGATATGCAGAGTCTTGACCTCTTGGATAATAATGAGTAGATGCTCCACCATCTAGACCACATGTAAATGCTAATCCAGTAAAGATAACAACACTCTTCTGACCACTAGTTGATAATCCATGTCCAACAGCAGTCGTAACTGTCATAATACCAGAGATATTATCATAGACTGCAGTATGAATACCAATTCTAGGTGAGTAGTCACAAGTAAATGCAATACCAGAAAGTGTTACTTCATCACCTGAAGATAATCCATGATCAGTTTGAGTTGTTATGGTAGAAATACCAGTAACTGAACTATATCCAACATTTGCAACTTTTCTAGGTGAATAGAAAATGTGATCTGCATTAGTAACAGCAATTCCTGTAATATGTCCAGTCGTAATTTGTGCTGTTCCTATTCCAATTACATTTGTACCAACACGACTTAAAGTTTGTATACCAACATTAACTGTTTGAATACCTGCTCTATATCCAGAACCTGTATTACCAATACTAATAGATTTGATAGTTCCACCAGCAGCAACAGTAACAGTTCCACCTGCAGCAACTAGAGGTTGATATCCAAATCCTTCACTAGAACCTACAGAAACAATTATTCCACCTTTAGGAAGATTACCTACATTTACATCAGATGTAGAACTTCCAGTGCCAGTAAATGAAATTGTTGTTACACCAACAGTCGGATCTTCTGTTATTGTAAATTCATTAGTTGCTCCTGAAGTTTGGAAAACGTCATTAATAAGAACAATTGCTGTATCAGTAACAATTCCAGTAATATTAGATCCACCAGATTCTAAAGTAAACTCTGAATTTTGTCCGTTAAATTGAGAAGAAAGACTATCAAAAATATAGTTTCTATAATATGGTTCATTTGCTGTATCTGGAACACCAGAACGCATGAATGTTCTTCCTTCAAAACTAGATCCCGTTGCAATTCCTACCCAATCCCTAGAATCTGGTGGATTTGTGGAAGTACTTAAAGGAACATTACCATAAGGTGCTTCTACAAAGTTTAATGTATTATCAACAATATTATAATTACCATCTACTTTAGTAACTACAGTTCCTGTACCATATCCTGCTAAAGCAGTTCCAGCCCAAGGTCTCCTAACTTTAATAAGATTATCATTTCCTGCAGAACCAATAGCATCAATTCTTAATATTTCATTACCAATCTTAATCAAGTCACCACCATAGAATGACGTAATTCCAGCAAATTCAATATTATCACTAGTAGTGAATACTTGATCTACTAGATGTGTAGTTACAGCAGTTGAAACAATAGGAGATTGAAGAATATTATCTATTGATAATAATGCCTTTTTATTCTGATTAACAGCATTGAAACAATGAGAGGTTCCAATACCTACACTTGTTATATCAACGACCTCTGGGACGGTCTTAAGTGCCTTAGAGACACTCTCTGCAAGTTTAATGGTTTCATCATCAATCTTAACTGCATATACAGTACTTGGTAATAAAGTAGTTGTTCCAATTCCAGCAAATCCAGTAGTACTAGCAATTCCAAGTGCCATTGTATATCCAACACCAGGATTTGAATAAACAAGTTCTTCACCAGTAACAAAGAAATGATTTGGAAGATTAATACTATTGTCAGTGGTATTAACTATACCAGTGCTACTACCATCAAATGGTTTTCTGAAAATTGGATCAGTTTTATGTGATAATCCAAATGCTCTTATTACAGTACTTTCAGTTCCTGTATACTCACCAAATCCACTTTCTATGGTTCCATTATTAAAGTCTATTGTATCTTTAGTATCATCCTGTATTCTTACAGCATTCATATACACATTAACTTGTGCATTAATACTTGCGACAGGAGTGTATAATAAGGAAACAGTTCCTGCAGAAGATACTTTTGACCCGAATGTTCCTAGTCCAGTTGGAGCAACTCCAGAAGCAACATTACCCCAATCAACATCAAATGTTTCTGTAGTTGAACCATCAACATAATCAGTAACAACAGCAAACTCAAACATCTCATAAACTTGGTTTGTTGTATCAGTAACTTGAACGGTTCCATAAGCAGCTTCATATTCACTTGGCCATGAACCAATCGTATTAATTCCAGGTGAAGATGAAGAAGAAATTTCAGTTGTTCTATCCTCTAATCTTGCATGTTTAAGATCAACCGTTCCTATACCAGTATAAGCAGAATCTGCCATACCAACAAGAATAGTATTAATAACTCCAGTAGTTCCTATACCAACCTCTGAATTAGCAATAAAATCAACCTTTAATTCTGTTCCATCAATATATCCACGATAAGTTCCCAAACCACCAATTGCTTCTGGTTGAGCAACTGTGGTCATTCTTCCATATTCCATTATATCAACTTCATCACCATTATGGATGATATTCAGTTGATTAAACTCATGCTCCTTACCACTAATATCGGGATTGATATTAATCATAATCTTGGCAGATCTGAAAGTACTTGCAATACCTACAATTGTGGTAGTTCCAATTCCCGTACCTATTGTAACACTTTCCGAGTCAACTATTGACCTACCAATTATAGTACTACCAGTACTTAACAAATTATCATCAAGATTATAAGAAAGAGACGCGACCCAATAATCATTAACAGAATATTTAACTGGATAGAAGTTTATTAGACCTTCACTACCAGAGACAGCAAAATCATAATCTCCTTGATCGTAAACTGATTCAACTCTACCATACTGATTAATATATCCAAGACTATCATCATGAATAATATCAACAATCATTAATTGTCTTTGAGCAGTAAATCTCTTATCTCTCACAAATGTAATATATTTTAATGCTCTTCTTTCTGATAAAGTAAATCTATGAACTGTAGTAAATCTAGTTGCTCTTGGATTGCTATTAAATGTACCACTAAAGTCATCTATAGAAACAACTCTATTTCCAACAGATTCAGAATAATCCTGTAATATTCTACTTGAGAAAGTTATTTCAGTAGAAACAGAATCATTTTCATTAATTTGTAATGAATTCTCAGATACTAAATCATAATCATAAACACAATTTAAATTACCAATACCATAAAGATCATTTACTACAGAAACGTCTGACAATTCAGTTGATAATCCAACTTTAGTAGAAGCAGTTGATTCTAATTGATAATCAGAAAACTTTTTAAATCCTAATGTATGATTGAGAGAAGAAACAGGATTATCCCATTTTTCTATATCAACTCTAGAACTCAAAGAATAAGAAAGTTTCTGATAATAATCACTATCCTGAACTCTTTGTAAACTGGCATTAAGATATCCAGAATCAGTTTCCCATCCACTCTCAACTCTTGAACATGCATTTAATTTTATATAAGAATCAAAAGTTTTTATAGATGAAGCAAGTCCTTGAGTAAAAGAACTTAATCCTTTTATAACATCATTAGATATGAATCCATCAGTATTACTAACTCTTAAAATACCAGTATTTGGGTTCCAATTTTGAACAGTTCCCCTAGTGCTACTAATTGAACCTTCTACTATTTCACCCTCAGAGAAATCATTAGGTTTCAATTTAATATCAAAAGTTGGCATAAACTTCTCAGGAACAATTCTTCCAGAAGAATTGACAAAATCAAATGTTCCTGCTGATAAACCAGGTGCTAATCCACTAAAATAATTAGAAAGATTATATGTTACAGTTCCAATACCACCATAATTTTCATCAACTGCTGTTATATCAAAAAGTTTATAATCATAATTTTCAGAGTTGTATCCCTTAGAACTAGTACCAATTCCTACACCAATACCTTCAACAAATACTTTATCTCCAACTGCAATTGGGAAAGTATCAGCAGTACTAAACCCAACAGATAATTGTACTGTTACATCATAATTTTCTGTATTAAATCCAACAGTAGCAATTCCAATACCATTACTATTTCTATCAGTAATAATTCTAGCAGGAGCATTACTAATACCCTTAGTATTCTTTAAAATTTCTACATTTGGATTTCCCAATGTATACTTTAGATCAGCATCTAGAATAGGTTTATCTGTTTTACCATCAATAAGAATTAATTCTGGAGCAGAAATATACCCTCTTCCAAAAGAAGTTATTCCAATAGATTCAATAGACATTAAAGCATCTATTTTAATAATCTGAGGTAATGCAGCATCTGGTTTTAATGTAGTATCGGATGGGAAATCATATCCAATATCCTTAACTTTCAATGTCTTAATCTTTCCAATCGAAGTACTTTTTGCTTCGATAATTGCACTACTACCAACTTCACTATTAATCGTAGAAATACCAGGAAGATTATAATAATTTTTACCTTTACTCTTTATTTCAAAATTTGCAATAGAACCATATGCGGTTGGACTATCAGTTTCATAAGAAATAAATGATGGAGTATTATAAGAAAGTGTTTCTGGAGGTTCTTTTAAAGTATAATTAAATTGATTTGTAGAAGCTATTGTAATTCTTTGTTTTCCACTATAATCACTATCAGTAAGTTTTATCTCATTACCAGATAAAACTTCACTATCAACAACTATTTCTTGTTTGACTAAAGGTAAAGTGCTTTCAACAATAGGATCTAATGTATAATAAAGTGTTTCTGGAATATCTTTAGTAACTTGTAAACTAACTTTAGCATCAGTTGTTACTCCTGGAGTTCCAGTTTTTGTAATATTGAAAATAGTAGATTCTGGAGAGGTATCCCATTGTTTTGTTAAATTTTTATCACTATAAAAATTCAATAAGAAAGCAGGATAATTTGTAGACTGAGCAACATATCCTAAAGAAGCATCAGAAAGATTAAATTCAACTACAGAATTTGCATATACCTTTATTGAAGGATTAATGGGATTTATTGTTCCTGCAGAAGTACTAGTAATTCCTATTACATCTGGTTTGGGTTCTTTTGCATTATATTCAGTATTAGTTAATTTAAACTGATCACTATCAATTTTTACAATATAATAAATTCCATTATTACTCAAACCACCTGCAGGAGTTGATGCAGTGTGAATAATTTTATCTCCAGTCGTATATCCATGATCAGTTATGGTAAATGCATTGGTAGTTGTATTAACACCAGAAGCGGTAAATGATTTTGGATCAATTACCATTCTTCTATTATAATCATTATACTTAACACTAACTGTTGTTGTAATTCCAGAAACAACATTCATATAAACATTTTCATAATTTAATAATCCATGAGTTTCTCCAGTAGAAACAGTAGCAGTCGTTCTACGAATTTCTCCAGTAATTACATCATAATTAGTCTTAAAGCTATGATAAACTCCAGTACCCAATCCAGAGAAGAATACTGTTGTACTACCCCTCTGTGTGCTTGCAATGCCCACAAAAGTACCTGTACTACCTAAACCAACCTTAACAGTGGATATACCTATCAAGTCATCAGTAATAACAGCAGCATAAACTGTTTCACCATTAGTTAATGTATTAATACCTGTATAAACAGCATCTGATCCATCCCATCTAATATTAAGACCTTCTCCAACATTTGGAGAATAAGTTAGTTTATCACCTGTCTTTAATCCATGATCAGGAAGATAAATTGCTTTTGTCTGAATAAATTTCTGAGTTATACCAATTCCAGGATTACTAAATGCAATTGTAGTTCCAATACCAACTCCAGACCTTGTACCTAATCCAACCGAATCGGAAGGATTAAAATAAATTTGCTGATTTACTCGGTATTCATAATCTGAACTAAATCCAGAATTAATAGTAAGTCTTCTAGGTTTTTCAAGAATTTCTGTTGATACAGTATGAGAAACTCCTGTAACACCATTAACAGCTCTCAAGACTCTAATTCTTGAAAGAAGAGGTTCTACGTTTAATAGTTTTAATGTCTCTGTTCCAATTCCAAGAAGATCATTGGATTGAAGTTTTTCTAAATTTCCACGAACATCAATATGAGTTACTATGCCTGTAGCACCATCGGTTCCAATAGCAACTGCAGTGGTTCCTAATCCAACTACATTAAGTTTAGTAGAAGTTATTCCAGCATTATAAACTCCTCCAATTTCTGAAGAAGTTGTTGATAATCCAGTAACTGTAATAATATCTCTATTAACCCAATTATGAGGTTCTGTAGAAACAATACTATAAATTCCTTTCTGATCTGAAGGGTATATTTCTACATTGGTTATACTACTAGTAGCAGCACTTACACTACTTACTGATTTACCAAGAAGTCTTGAAACTGTAGCACCTGCATCATATCCTCTAGTTCCAGTATTATTAAATACTACTTTATCACCAATTTTATAATTCTTACCACCAGTTTCAATTCCAATACTTTCAACAAATCCTGGTTGAGTTCCAACAACATCTATAGTTTGGTTTAAATTATTGGGTAATGGCATATATGGATAATATACATCATTATCATAAATCAAATTATATGGGGTAGTATTTCTACACCAATCACTACCATCTAAGTTATAGTCATCTTGATTTGATGTAGTTAAGAAATTAAAATCATTTGGTGTGGAATAATAATTTTTACCAATCAAATATGGGAAAACGGGTAATTTAAAAGTATTGAATTGACCACCTTGTTCAGCACCAGAATCATCAACTGTTGCAAAATAAGCATATGTTCCACTTGGGAATTGTGGAGTTACACAAAATCTTCCATTATTTTCATCTAAAACAGTTTGATCACTTACCTCTTTATAAGTATAATCATCAGTAAAGAACCCTGCAGGGAAAATACTTAATGGTGGTCTATTTTCTTTAATTGCAGCTTCTTCAACATACCCAGATTTCATCTGAGTTACTGTACCACCTGCTTTTTTAATATATCCATAAGGACCATAAATTGGATTGCCATCATATGCCCAACCAATAATTGGTGAATGATTGTCTGATGTAACTTCTTGTCCGTTAACCTTTTTTAAGTCTGGTTCACCATATAATGATTTACCCTCTTGATTAGTCGCATAAACAAGTTGTCTTAACTTACGAGGAGCATATAAATGATTATATTTTAATTCAATATTACCATCTTTTATAATTCCATCATCATCAGTAATTTGTTGAGTTTGATAGTATTTCTCAAATAAATTAACATTCCACTTTTGAATATTAGCACGCGTTTTGCAATCTGCTCCTGAATTGATAATATCAATAGAAGTATTATCTTTAGTATATCCAGCTCCTTTCTGAATTAGATTAACTGTATCTAAAACATATTTTATAGTTGTTCCAATACCAACAGATGAAGCATTTCCGTTAAGATCAACTACTTTTAAAATTGGAGTTATTACAGCACCAACACCATCTCCATTTATTTGTAAATTTGGTGGAGAATTGTAATCCGTACCTTTATTTTCTACGATAACTTCAATAATTTGCCCACCAACAACAACAGGTGTTAATTGAGCATCAGATCCAGATAATAAAGTTACTTCTGGTTCTCTAACAAAATTAATAACTTCAGATGCTCCATATCCAACTCCATTATTTGATAAATGAATTGATGTTATTTCACCTCTGATTATAGGTTGAACTTTAAGTTCAAAGGTATCAGATCCCACCGAATTAATACCAACATCCCCAGTAATACTTACACTAATATCTTGATAATTAAAAATATGAGTTCCTACACCAATATTAGTAAGAGGTCTATATTGTTTTGTCTGATAATAAAAATCACTGCTTGTAGTTCCTACTCCAACACTTGATAATTTAAAATTATCATCATCAACTTTAGTAACATAAAAATCAGTAGAGGTAGTAATTCCTGCGATAGGCGTTCCATCACAAGTATAATTTACAATTTCTCCAGATTTATAATCATGATTTTCAATTTTTATTGAATTTAAAGATGTATTAATACCTGCTGGAACAGCCGTTCTTTTTTTATTTTGATATCCAGTTCCACCATCGAGTATGGTAATAGATTCAACTACTGATTTTTTCTCAACAGATTTTATAAACTGTTTTCCAATACCTCTAGAAGTTAGAGTAATTGTATTAATTCCTGCAAGAACACCTGCCTCATCTTTATGAAGTCTTATTGTAGTTCCACCAGTTCCAACAAGAGCAGCATAATAAGTTGAACTAGTAGTTAATCCACCAACAACACCTTGGTTATTTGTAACATATACTACTTGTTCCGCATTTCTAAATTTATGATAAGTAGTAAATCCAATTGTAGAAGATAAAGTATCTGTATCAAGACCTAATCTAGGAGAATCTGCATTAAAAGCAACAGAATGCTCTTTAACTTCCATATTTACAGAAACACGAGCACCTGTTCCATTACCACCTTCAATTTTTAGTGTAGGTGTTTCTTTATAATCAAATCCTGCATCTTCAATTCTCATCTCCTTTAAAGATCCAGATACTGCAACATATCCAGTAGCACCAGAACCAACAGAATCTTTAATATGTAAAAAAGGTGGATTAATTACATCATACTCTCTTCCACCAGAAAGAACATCTATATTTTTAAGTTCACCATAATGAACTTGATCAAAAGATTTATAATTTAAAATTTCTACACCATTTACCAATATACCAGTATTGCCAGGTGTGGTTTCATATACAGTTCCTGTATTATCTGGTGGACATACCTCTCTTAATATCTTTTGTGAAGCTAATGTCTTTTTATTAAATTTAAATGGAGATATTTTATTATCAGTTACAATACCAACTGCGGTTTGAGTAACAAACTTTCCATTATAGAGGTCAGAACCACTTTTTGCAAATTTAAGAGTTGTTTCATTTACTCTTTTTACAAAGTAAAGACCTTCATCCATCAAAGATGATTTAATAACAAAATTGTCTATAGAAGTTCCACTAGTAGGATCTACATAAGCTTCATTAACTATTTGTGGTGTATAATAGATTGCATCACCAGTATAGAATCCATGATCAACGATAGGAACTAAAGATGGACTTGTTGTTGCCTCTGTTACAATTTGATATTCATCACCACTAAAACTCCCACTAAAAATAATCTTTCCATCATTAACACCAAGTGATTGAGAACCATAAGTTGGAATAGATGGAGATGCTATAAGTAATTTGTCAGTATTCTTCTGCTTATAAACATTTTGTATATTTGTTGCATAATCATAAGCTTCTGGGAAATTAATAGCATTTGCTTTTAAAATTTGTCTTTCAAATGTGTAATTTAAATTAGTATCAATATCTCCTTGTCCTTTAATAATTAAAGATCTAGAAGATGTTAATTGAGTTATATCAGATACAGGTAAATTACGACCATCACTACCAACCAAAATAGCAACAGATTTATCTCCTATTTTAAAGTCATGATCGGTAGTTAATATAATTTCATAAGTCCCATCAGAAGCATCTTTAAGAGTAATACTATCAACTTGATATACTGGAGAAACATTATAAAACCACTCCTTTACTTTAAATCCTGTATCACCTATTCCTAAAGTTTTAATTTTTATAGTATCATCCTTTTCAAAAAGACAATTAGTATTTTCATAATTAAGACTATCAATAACGGATGTAATCCTTACCTCAATAGTTTCATCTTGATCAATTACTGATTTTCCATATGCAAAAGTATTAATACCAATAGTCGAACCACTTAATATAGTTTTTCCAATTCCACTAAGACCAAAAAATTGAGTTAAAGATTTTGATGTATAAGAACTTACTCCAGTAGTATTATCAATATATTGAAAATGCAATTCTCCAGTAGTTCCAAATCCAACTGTTGAATCTACATCAACAACAGTAATACCTACACCAACTTCACCAATTAGTCTTGTTCTAGGTGGAGTAATAAAAGTTCCATATGTAGAACCTTCTACTCTTGAATCTCTATTATATCCTGCATCAATACTTAATTTATAAAATGTGGTTCCTGCACTAACATTAATAGATTCAACATGAGTTATTGGAGCATATGCCTTCTCAATACTTTGACTTTGATATGGATCTTGGAATAATGTAGATAATTCCAAATTCATTGGATCACCAGATATTGGTTCTACAACAAAATCTTTGGTAATCTTATAATTTGCATTAGATGGTGTAAAAAGAAACTCAGAAGGTCTTATAATTTTTACATCTTCGTTATATAAGGATTTAAATAAAATTTCAAAACCTCTATCAGTTCCTTTACTTAAATAAAAGTCTTTTGATTGTTTTATAAAAATATTTTGATCCAAATCAGGAGATAAATTCCTAGATTCAAATCCTGGTGTAAGTTGATGTTTAGTTTTAGTTAAAAATTCTTTAAGGAAAAGAGAACTTAAATTTTGTATACTATCACCTTTATCATGTTTTTGTGCAGTAGTAGATTCAAATATTAATTGTTCTGGATCAGTTGGACTTTTATAAGAAGTAATACCAGAAAATCCTCTAACACATCCCGTAAAGGCAAATGTAGTTATTCCAGTATATGTAATAACTTCATCATTAATTTTTATTAATCCATAAGCATCGGGAAATCCCAACGTTCCTGTTGGGTTATTTTGCATATCAACTTGAATAACATCACCAGCAATGCCTACAGAAGCACCCAATCCAACATATTCAGTAAGACCAACTTGCTCACCAACTTTTATGTATTCGTCAATATTTTGTACAAGATCAATTGGTCCACCTTTATATTCTTGACCTTGATAATATGATTTTAAAAACTCAGCAACTAAAGGATAGTCACTCCTAACATACTGTGGAAGTTGATTCTGAACTATGTTATTAAACTGGATTTTTTTTGTAGACATTTTATAATTTTTCTATCTTAGTAGGATGAACCTGAAGTTGAAGGAGCTGCTGTAGATGTAGCAACGGTGGTTGTGGTTGTGGGAGTAGTACCTCCTCCACCCCCTGCAGTAGAATTACGTCCACCAGAACGAACTAAACTACCATTTGCATAACTTGATGTGGTAATGTAATTGGAACCTGAAGGATCAAGTCCAGATGCAATTTCATCAACCACGGTTTCAAAATTACTGTTATTAATATCTAGTTGCAAATAAAGATCCTGTAATCCAATAACATCATTAGAAAGAGGACATGCTGAAATTTCAATAATAGTTTGTCCATCCTTAAGCATACCTGATTGAACATTAACAGGGTTTAAAGTTACAACTCCATTTTTATAATCAATAGTTCCAACATTTCTTTTCAAAATAGTAGGAGACGTTGAATCAATAGAAGGAACAGAGAAGAAAAATAGTGATCCAGTTAATTTATTAGTATTGGGAAGGTCACCAATATAAACATCATCCATTATTCCTGCAATTCTAAATGCAGATGATTTGATATTATATCCACTCATTCTCTTTATATAAAATTCATTACCAAAACCAATGGAATATTCTGCAAAAGAATTTAAAACAACTCTTAAATCTCTTCTCATATTAATTGTTGTAATATTAGAAGTGATTGCTTCACTACTATTATCAATAAGGGATAAAAACTTACTATATTTAAATCTAGCACCATACTTATTCATTTCTGTCGATTCCGCATACTTATTAGAATTGTTTTGAACAACACTAGAAACATATGCTGCAGATTCTGCTAAATTTGAGTTATAATATATTTTTGAGTCAGCTTCAAGGTAAAGATACTTCAAATCAAGTATTTCAGGGACAATTCCTGCTACTGCATATTTTTTTAACTTTAATTTTAACTGTTCTTTGACCAAATTTGGAAGAAAATCTCCAGTTCTTGGTTTTATACTAATAAAAACCTTTCCAAACTGAGGTGGAATAAGATCCTCACCCCCAAAAACAGAAATTGACTCGGTTTCTGGATAAATTCTTGCTGGAATTAATGATTCATAGTCATTTGCGGTAATTGCTCTATTTTGTGAAGCATAAATTCGTGGAGCAAACTTTCTAACCGATTCTACAGACTCAATTGTCTCTCCACCTGAAGCAATTACCCCAGTTGTAAGTAAAGAAATGCCAGTTGTAACATTATAAGTGTTTGCATTACGTGTATATTGAATTCTTCCCGAAAAATTAAAAGAACTTACTCCATTTGCAGTATCACCATTAGAAGTAATGTAATTAATTGTAATAAAATTACCATCTTCTAGTTTTTTTCCAAAAATCCCATCTCCAAAAAATATTTCATATCTTTCATCTTCAATTTCTTGTAAAAAATAAACTTTTGAGTCAGATTTTATATCAAAAAGACTATCTTGTGAACTATATTTCGTTTCTGTAGCAGAAGCTTCTGTAGGATTAACTGTAACTGTAATTAAATCAGTATCAACACCAATATTTGGTAAAATAAATTTCTGATTTGGAATTCTTGCTGAATAAGTGTAAGTTTGAGTTAATAATGTACCCTCATATATCTCAACATCATTAAAATTTGCAATTCCATCAAGAACTGGAACTGTAATATCACTCAAAATTGAAAAAATAAAGGATTGTCCACCAAAAGAACCAGTTGATGCTGCTACTGGACCCTTTTTAAGGGTTAAAGAAGCAGGTGCAGGGGTAATTCCACTAGTATTAATAAAGAACGATACTGTTGCCCTTGCTGCTTGCCTTGGACGGGGAGTATAACCTATGTTTCTTGCTAATGCAACGATGTTTTTCCTTAAAGTTGCAGTGTCAATGAACACCTCATTGGTGATCATGTTTGCATTATAAGATGTAATGTAGGTATTATATGCCAGAACGTCTAAAATCGTCGAAAGGTTAGACCCCTCAAAATCATAATCCGTAAAATTAGAGTTGGATTTAAGATATTCTTGTAAAGTTGATTTAACTTGGTCAAAATCCAAGTTAGAAAAGTTAGCTAATGGCATTTTTATCTACTAGACTGCAAAACAAATTGTAATTCTTGTGCTGGAACTTCGGATCCAATGATGTTATATGTGATAATTACATCAAAACCGTTGTTTTCATAATCAGGATATGCTTTTACATCATCTAATTCTACTCTAGATTCATATATGTCAATAGATTCACGAATTTCATCAACAATAATAGTAGCAGTAATCTCATCTATGTTTTCAAAAAGAGATTCAGTGATCCTTGAACCAAAAGATTGGTTAAAAAACTTTTCTCCAGGTAATGTAAATACAATATTTCGCAAAGAACGGGCAATTGCATTCTCATTTTTGATCGCAATAAGGTCATCATTCAGTGGATTAGACTGAAATGTCATGCTAATGTCTTTAAAACCTTGACTGACCCGTTCTATTGGCACACTAATACAGCGATTATCTTTTATTTATTAAGGATTGCAAACGATTGTTTCAAATAATCATGGTTTGATCGTCATATTCAAGTTCATCCTCTTCAAAATCTCCAAATATTTCACTTTGTACTAAATCATCACGTTTTTTTGGAGTAAGACGGTCATGTGAAACCTCTCTTAGCATCTTTTTCTTGGAGTTTTCCATAATTTTAGTATGTTTTTACTATTTAACAATAAAAAAAGGGGGATTGCTCCCCCCTTAATCTATTTTCCTTGTCCTCGGTACTTCTTTT
>VTLG01014854.1_pt1 | contig 23948 bp, 52 predicted proteins | sample 4694571 | NCBI WGS metagenome assembly VTLG01 (sample SAMN12604809, study PRJNA352737) | marine metagenome | biome: ENVO:00000447; feature: ENVO:00000209|ENVO:00000569|ENVO:01000036; material: ENVO:00002151; isolation source: viral sequences binned using virsorter ...
CAACTTGTAATCTTCTGTGTAATTCGTTTTTTCCTGCAACTCTACTTCCTCTACTTCTATCTGATGGTCGCCACTTACAACCTCTTACTATCATTTGCTCTGCTAGGCTAGGGCCAGTGTCTCCCCTTTTGTGCCATAGTGAGCTATCTAAAACTCCGTACTGTATTCTACCGTCTTCTGCTTCTAGCTCTAATATTTTATCAGCCAGGTCTACAGCTAAAACTTTTGACACCTGCAGCTCTCTGTAGACAACAAGCTGTTCAGCAGGTGATATGGCTAACCAAACTACAGCAGAGTAACTTCCATATCCATAGTCACACGCTCTAAACTTTGTCCAACTCCCCGGTATTTTGTAGGGCTCAACAACGTGCTTTGTTCTATCAAACTCAGGAAACGCTGCTCCCTCTGCTACATCCCAGTTACCCTCTAGTAGTTGCTTTCTCTGGTGCTCTGGTAGAGACAGTAGCATTGCCTCATAGTCACCTGACTCAGCTAGATAAGGGTTGTCAAACAAATTAGCAGGTATGAAGCGTCTTCTAAACAAAGGTTGCCCCTCTCTGCTATGCCCTTGTGGAAATGTAATAACATTACCAGTTTCTGTATCCGTGGCCCAAAACGATGTGTTGGGTGGGGATGGGTCGATGAATGTCTTTTTTACCCATTGATGTCCCGGTCCTCCTGGGTTAGTTGTTGCTCTCATGTACAGTCCTAACGATTGGTCTGCACTTCTAAGTCGTGATCGCATATAGTCCCACGCATATGGTGTCGCCCACTGTGTGAGTTCGTCAAATCCTATCCAGTTAAATGCCTGACCTTGGTAGCGCATTACGTCTAGGTCACGGTCTAGATAGGACATCCAAAGTCGTCCCCCCTTAGGTGTCACCCATTGTGACTTTCGTTCTGACCACTTAATCCCTGGAATTGCTTTTGGATATAACTCCTGAGATTTTTGTATCAGTTCTCTTAGCTCCTCCGTTGTGTGTCGTACTAACAGTCCACTGAAGTTAGGATTGTTTAGTCCTCTGAGTGGGTCAGCTAACATGGCAAAAGATTTGCCTCCTCCTGCTGCTCCCCCGTATAACACCTCTCGTTCTGATGAGGCTAAGAAATCTGTTTGAGGCCCGTCATTTGGTCTAAATAGTACGTCTTGTTCTTGGACCTCTTGTGGCTCCACCTGTATGTTTACTTCAGGCAGTTGTTCCTTCTGTTGTATAACTTCCGGTTCTTTGGGTTTCGATTTTTTCGATCTCCTCAAGCGTCTTTTTGAGCCTCCTGGTAAGCTCCCTTTTAATCGTAGTTGATTTTTTACGTTTTCGTTCAACTTGTATTCTTTTCTTTAATCCCACATGTGAGATGTAGCGTCCTGTTTCTTTTGTCAGCCAGATTGCTACTTCTCTGTAACTATACTGTTTTAAATGCTTCTTTGCCAGGTCTAGTGCATCTAGCTCTTCTTTTATCGGCAGTAGAAAGTCTTTATCTTCTTCATCCTCTTTGTACCCAAAAGGTATTGTCCGGGCAACTCTTGGTATTCTACTCCACTGCTTTATCTCTATGTCCGGCTTAGGCAGAGTCCAGTACCCTAATGTTTCTCTACTCATTCTTTCCTTCTTTAGCAGGAAGGACAAACAACCCACCAGAAGACTCTACATTAACCTTTTCTGTTTTTATAAATCCTGCTCTGTCTAATAAATCTTTTGCTGCCGTCATCTTGTCCCGTATCCCTAGCTCTGTAGGATCTAGTAGAGCGTTGCCCATCGCCACGGCTGCTCGTGGTGCAACACGGGCCATATACTCTTTTGTTGCGTCAGCAATCTCATCCTTCAAACCTTTTATGACATGACTTGTAGCTGTAGTGTCGGAGTATCCTGCCAACTTTTTAGCTAACGTCACATCACCTCCGGCTTCGTCAAAAAGGACAGCCATAAACTTTTGTTGTTTTTCATTTAGAACTTTTGTCATTCTTCTTTTTATCCTTAAAGGCTGATTGATCGTGTCGTGGATCTCTCGCCTGTTCTATAATCTTTTTTACCCAGTCCCCGTTTTCACCTGTATTCCTACAATAGTCACATCTATCATCTTCAATGTGATGCCCACAAACTTCACATGTAGGCTCGTATAACACTAGGTTGGTTCTCCTCGTTTGCCACCCTCTTCCATGAACTGCTCAATAGTTTCTTCGGGCACACACATTATTCTCTCTGGTGGCCTGTTACCAAACTCACTAATTAAAGCTTTAGCAAGTTTAAAAGGGTGATCCCCTATAAACTTTTGACACGTAGCCACGTTGTGAAAATGCCCATGATCTTTTGGGTTTTGAAATATAAATATATCTTTTGTTCCGTCTGAATATACGCCAGACATTACGGCTACTATAAACCAGGCTTTTATCATTACTTTACTTTCCTGTACGCTCGTGTTTTCTTTGCGATGCCCTTTGGCTGTTTAACGAATTGCTTACCTGCCTTTGTGCCTTTTCTTTTAGCTCTAGTTGTCGCTGCGTACTCTTGTGGTGATAGAGCCTTGATTGCAGCCTCAGGAAGATAGCGTTCTCCGGTTTTGCTACTGGGCTTACCACTTTTGGTTCTCCACTTTTGTTTGCTCCACGCTTTTAGGCTACGTTGACTTTTTGCTAGTGCCACGTTGTTTCCTCAATGTTTCTTTTGCTTTCTTGGCAAGCCTAGATTGTTCAGCTTTTCCTTGAACAGCAGCTCGTTGCTCAAGAACGGTGAGTATCTGGATCTTCCTCGCATAGGGTTTGTTAATTCTTTTAACTTTTTTAATAGTCTCTTTTGCATCTTGCACCGTTGCGTATTTGATACTCACTGTATCTTTTGGGTTTTCATCAGTGTAGAGTCTTCTACCTGAGCCTTTAGGCTTCTTGCCTGTGCCAACTTTAGGGTCTTTAGCGATAGCCACCACCCTTAGCTTTATATTGCTTGGCAAGCATCTGCGCTTTTCTAGCACTCCACTGTCCTGGCTTACCACCCTTAGAACCTGCTTTGATTCGGCTAAACAGGTTCTTTCTCATGGTAGGTTTAGTATAGTTTCCTGCTTTGTTAACAGTTGACTTAGCCATGCGACTAGCCTTTCATTATTTTGTAGCCTTTGGCCTTAGCTGCAGCTCTGAGTTGAGGAACAGTCATGCCTCCTGCTGCGTAGCCTTTTTTCATGCCACCACGAGCCATGCCCTTTTTCTTCATCATTCCACCCTTTGCGTAGCCCTTCTTCTTCTTCTTGGTCATGCCACCTTTCGCCATTTTGCCTTTACCGTCCATAGCGAAAGCAGGTATCATCTTACCTGTCTTAGGGTCTTTGGCCATAGGCATCTTAGCTCCACCTCGTGCCATACCCTTCTTCTTCATTTTCATGCCACCTCGTGCCATACCTTTTTTCTTCATTTTTCCTTTAGCATGCATTGCCATAGTTACTTCTCCTTTGAATATAGATTGTTAAAGACTCGTTGAGTATCCCAAACGTACTCAGTCTCTTGTTTTGAATGGAACACCCTTTGGCTAGGCTTAAAGTCAGGTGGTCCTTCCCCTGTCTCAAACCATGCAGGGTGTGTTACTCGTACTCGATTATTAGGTAACGCAACAATGTTACCTGTATACTCTCCTGCTTCCATCAACTCAAGCACATGACTTTGTTTATGTTGAGCCGGGTCGTCAGCTATCTCACTGTCTGTATAGTCTACAGTGAAATAGTACTTGGCAGGGAAGAACTCTCCATCTATCTTGGCTATCCAAGGAGCAGGAGTAGCTCTATTCAAAACGTAGACCGAATGTTCGTGGGACATACAATCCCAAGGCTGTGCTACGTATGGTGGTAACTCTTGAGGCCATTGTTCGTAAGGCGTGTCACCAACCAATGCTGTGATGGGCATCCTAGCCCACATTGCTCCACCGTGTACGTTTTCTTCTTCTGTATCGTCTGTCTCGCATCCTGTAAATATCACCTGAAAACTTAGTGATCTGTTCGGCATGCTCGTCACGGCTATTACCATTGCGTGTAAGAACTCTCCATGATATTGTTCAAAGTTACACGTATATTCTCTTCTTACCCATGCCTTAAAGTATGGGATGTTACTCTGTAAAAACGCCACTCGTTACCCTTTTTTCTTCTTCTTTGCTTCACCAATAGCAATCATAACGATAAATCCTGGCTTCTTATTCTTGCCTTTCATCAATTTACCCTTACTTGCTCTCTCTACCCCCTTGATCGTACCTTTGTTACGGGAGGCATAAAAGACTTTCTCACCTTCGTTCTTGCCATATTGCTTTTTCATGGACTTCATTATCTTTTTGCCCTTAGTTGTCAGTGGCATTGTCCTACCATTTCACCTTATCTGCCCAATATGCTGCTGACATTGGACCTTTTGCAATATTTTTGGCGTGTCGTGCCTTAAAACTCTTACGTTTCATCTTCATAGTCCGTGATTCACCCTTCTTTGGGGCTCCTGCTGTACCAGAAACCGTACCAACCTTCTTACCCTGCTGCCCAAAACGTATAGTTTTGATCTTATCGCCCTGTTTTGCCACCACAATGTGTGATTTTGTAGGGTGTCCTGGTGTTCTTTTGGCTTTGTTGAAGCCTGACACTCCTGCTCTGGCTAATCTAGGGTCCCTCTTGGTCATTTTTTCTTAAACTCGTAGGTAAACTTAAGTCCAAACCCACCTTTCTTAATCATATCCTTATCAGCATCTAGTCTTCCACCACCCACTTTAAAGTGTGGGTCCTTTATGCCCCCTGCAAAAGACTTTTTTACACCCTCTACAAAGTTTAGAAACTTATTGCTTCTCTCTACTTTGCCCGTCTTCTTATCTTCGGACATAAAAGCAGGACGCTTTGCCGGAATCTTAACTTCTTTTGGTGCGCCTGTTGTCATATTAGTTCAATTCAAAGTGAGGACCATCAATAAATGGAGTCCTCCCGGCTTTACGTCTTACGTCAATATAATTATTCATAGCATCTTGCATTGGTCTATCCCACTCAGCTATATTATCTATTGTCCATGCTGCGCCCCAACGAATAACAGCTCCAGTTTCTTTTGCTGCAGCTTTCATTGCATCGGCTATATCATCATACATCACGATTTCCCAACTTGGCTCACTACCATCGTAGGCCATTAAATCGACAGCGTGTGCTGTCCCGTCTGGTTGTATTAGGTGTTTTGACTTCATCGTCTGTGATCGGCCAGATTCATAGAGCTTCTTCTGGGTTTCTAGGGAACGGACCCCGTAGATAACGCCAAAGTCTACTTTGGTCAGTTCAATGGCACGTTTTACAGTGTCTACCAACAAAGGATTTACACCCTCTAGCTTTCCTAGACTTTTACTTGATAATTTATACATTGGGAGACTCCACTTTGCCATTCTAAAATATTACAACTATAAACGTCACCAAGACTAGGATAGCCATCATACTATTTATTAACCAACCTAATCTCATTTCTTCCTACCTCTTTACCTTTGCTCTTTTTATAACTCCACCTCTATTGACCTCAAAGGGACTAGCTCTAAGTTTTTCTGCTCCTCTTTTACCACTACCAAATTGAGAAACTACACTTCCCCCTCCTCTAGTGGATCTGAGTGTCTTCTTAGTTTTAGGTTTTTCTTCTTGTTTTTTATACTCAGCTTTCATTGTTCTAAGCTGCTGTAGAACATTTCCTATTCTCTCTACTTTTTCAAACTTTTTTATTAAGTCTTTAGTTACCTTTTTCTCGTCTTTCCACTTATCCCTAAGGTTTTCATTACCCCAAGCCTTATTTATTTCTGAAACAGGGACATTATACTTTCTTGCAAGCTCTGCAAACGAGGGGCTATTCTTAGGAAAGTTTCCTTGTTTATCTTGAGGTTTTGCTTTGAATATAGCTTTTTCTTGGGCTCTTGTAAGCTTAGTCTTTTTCAGCATCTTTTTCCAATTAAATGCTTTTTCTTCAGCCATTATTTCTTCCTCATATTAAACAACTTGCTTGCAGACCGGGTGGCGAAACTAGCCGATACGATAGCTCCTAAGGCGATCTGATACCACTGAGGCATACCTGCCAAAGCCGTAAAGCCATCTGCTACTATGCCCCTGCCCCACTCACCCATGAAGCTCAAGACCAGAGGGATACTGAATAGCAATGTCAGCCATTCGTCCTTCCAGGAGCTTTGGGATGCCCTCATAGCAGCTAAGTCCCAATCAATCTCACCCGTTGCTTCTTTCATCCTGATCGTGGCTTCAGCCTTTTGTATCGCTGTTTTGCCTTCAATGTAGGATGACGCTAAATTAGAAACAGAACTTATTAGCGTTCCAATCATCTTAATCCTTCTTTACAGTGCAGTCACACTCATCGTGACACTTCTTGTTTAAAACTGCACACCAAATACGTTTTAGGTATTTTACCATGTATGAAATCATTTGTCCATCCTTTTGTTTTCCGTCTTTTCTGCGTTCATCCAGATAGCGAAACTGCCCGTCATGGCTCCAGTAATCACTGATATTAGTCCGGCTTGTTGTGTCGTCAACTCTGGTCCAACACTCAAAGCCCATTCTACGCAGCGAATGTAGACGGCTGTCATCGTCAGCATCATGAGTCGTGGTAGGATTTTCCATCTATCTAACATTTCCGGTGTCATAGGAACAATAGCCTCTAGGTCTGTAAGGCTCCAACACTTCATCAGGACGTAGGAAGCCTTCAAGATACATGGCCCGTTCTACGTGATCCAGAGAGTAGAGATTTCCGGTATCTTTATATATAGCCATGCGAACATAGAAAACATCAGATTTAGGAATGTGAACCTTTTTCAGCTTTTTTTCACTTTTACTGGCTAAGGCTTCATAAAAATCTTCAATAACATTTTCAGATGGATATAGTTTTACTTTGGAATCATTCATTGTCAACACTTTTTTACTAGGAAATTAAATAATGTTTACTACAGTGTGTAGTTATAACTTTTTAGTTATAATGTTTTTTAAAGTTATAAAATGAATGTTTTAACTTTATAGTTATAACTAAAAGGCTCTGCCTATGTTATACCACCTATCTTAACCATTGTCAATACAATTATTTGACAGTCTATAAATAGGTGAAGTGGTTTACAGCTAAAAATCCCCTTCTGTGTATTTCTGTGTATACGTATACGGTATACCCCCCTGTGGCCCTCGCAGTGCCGGATCCGGGTGCCGTATTTTATAAATTATTATATTTTTATAGTTATATTTATAGAATTATTCTTTTTATTTGTAAGTAAGGCCCGCATTTATTTTATATATTATTGTTATTGCTGCTTTTTAATACTGTTATAGGAACAGTTAACAAGTTTATTCTAGTAAAGCATACCGGGTATTTTTTCGCGGGCGTTTTTATGCTATCGGATTGACAAACGGGCCCGGTTATATCCTGGAAAAATAAATTGAAAAAAACCGGGGCCCAATTCGACTAATAAAAAGAATATAAAAAAATATTTAAAAAAAGTATTGACACTATAAAAAAATTAATGCTATAACGATTTTATCAACAACAAAAACGGATAAAAACAATGGACACAATTGAAACACTAAAAGAAAAATTAGAGAAAAAAGATAAGGCAATTGCAATGCTATATAAGTATGTTAATCGGGCCGAATCAGAACGGGACCAACTAAAAAAATCTTTTAGGGAATATGTAGAAAGAGATAAAAGATCAAAAGATTTTACTAATTCATATAAAGAAAAGATTAGAAAGTTAAAAAAGATTTTAGATTTTCACGATATAGATTATAAAAAGATTTTTTCTGATATTCATGAAAGAGCAAAGTATAAAATATTATAATAGTTTTTAATATATAGGGCCTGGACAATACCGGGCCTTGACTATTAAAAATTAAAATAGTAATAGTAAAAACATCAACAACAAAAATGGACAACTAAAACAATGAAACAGAATTTTAAAACAGAATTTAAGCCCTATCTTGACACACTCAAAAAAGATAACACAGAATTAAAGAATAGATTTAACCAAGACAAGTTTATATTGCGACTACGCAAAAAGGCCCGGCAAAAAATACTGGCAGCAATAAACCCAAAGACCGGGCTATTAGATTGGAATAAGCTTCCAAAAATAATTACACGCAATACTAAACTTATTAAATCGGACAAGTATGAAATATTTACAGCTGGAATCATGATGGCCCCGTCAAGTTGGTCCGGTTATAATGTTTGCAGCAATGCCAGTTTTGGATGTGGTGTTTTTTGTCTTACTGTTTCCGGCCATGGCGAAAGACACATGCAAGATAAAAACGGCAATCATAATGTGCACATAGCCCGGATAATTAGAGCAATATTATACTATGAATACCGGGAACAATTCCTATCAAGATTAACTTTAGAACTAGCAGCGCACCAAAGGAAAGCTAAAAAACTTGGGGCCTTGTGTGGTTTTAGACCTAATACTACTAGCGATTTATCTTGGGAAAAAATAAAAGTAAAAGACAACAAGACACTATTTGAACTATTCCCGGATGTGCAATTTTACGACTACACAAAAGTTATAACAAGAGATATAACCGGAATTAAAAACTATCATTTAACATTCTCATTAAATGAAAGAAACAGTTTACTTGTTGGCCTGGCATTTAAAAAGAATATGAATGTTACTGTAGTAATTAGAAATAAAAAGATCGGCAATAAATGGGCCCCTAAACCAAAAACCTATACTTTAAATGGTATAACCAAAAAAGCTATAGACGGGGACCTACACGACGCAAGATTTATAGATGATAAAGATTGTTTTATATTGTTGGATCCTAAAGGTAAAGACACTCTAAAAGACACTACGGGCTTTGTCCGGGAATTAAATTAAAATAAAAATGAAAAAATGTAGTTGCTTATTCGACTATGTAAGTGACCACAATATAAAGGAAACAAAAAAACATGACTAAAAAAGAAATAATAAAAAATTTGGAAATAATAATAGAAGCCCATAGAAACAATAAATATGTTTCAGCTGCTGATTTGATGGTAATGATTATCAAAGTTATGGAGCACAAACTTTCTAAAATACAAAAAGGTAGGGAATAAACATGTTAGGTTTTATAATAGCAATAGGAATACTTTTTCTTTTATCGGTCCCGGTTATGGTTTACCTGGCTATACTAGATTATAAAATAGGGACAAAAGATTTTAATAAAAAAAGTATTGACAAGTAATAAAATATAATGCTATAGAAAAGCATAAACAAAATAAGGACAACAAAAAATGACAAAAATGAAATTAGATTATGAAAAGGTCAAGCAGCTACTAGAAGATAAACCAAACATAACCCAAGAAGAATATAATGAAAGATTCTGGAACCTATGGGAAGAAACAGAAGAGGAGATAGAACGATGACTGTCAAAAAAATGACACCTTACTGGACCTATGTCGATATGGATGGCGTAATTGCTGACTTTTTCGGGGCCCTGGCTAAAGAATTTGGTGTGCAGCATTGGAAAGATATTCCGACACAACAAGATGTTATTGATAGGATAACCGGGACAGATTTCTTTTATAGAATCCGAATCTTTCCAACTACTGTGATGTTCTTACACATGGTGGAACGATACACCCGGGGCCGATGGTCCATACTTAGCACACCTTTAAAAGGGGACGAAGAGAACAGCAGCAAGCAAAAAGATAGGTGGCTTGATGGAGTTTTCAGCTATGCTTTTGATAATGATTTTAACAAGGAAAGATTTTATTCCGATAAGAAATACGAGTGGGCCCGGTACACCGGAGGCTTTCAAGGAGTAGGAAAACCAAACCTATTAATAGATGATAGGCCAACAAACCTGGAAGAGTTTAAAGAAAAAGGAGGCTTGACAATAAGATACCAGGCCAACGAAAGTAATATAGGTAAATTCGAAAACAAACTAAAAGAATTATTTACAAGTAATGATTGATAAAGTACAACTAATATATATTAACCAATAGCCAAAAAGGAGGACAACCACATGGCAAAAATAACAACAAGAAAACAACGAGATAGAATCGTTAACAAGCTACAAAACAAGGAGACTGTTTGGCTCCTAACACCAAGAACAACAACCCGTTGGGGAGGTAAGATAGGCGAGGACATTTACAACCCTGGCTATACGTCCCGAATCTATGCCGGGAATGGTGTGGTCCCCAGGTTTAAGGGGATGTTTAGCACAGTAGAAAAGGCTGATAATTTAAAATGAGGATAGCAGCGTATACAATAGCTGCTTACACGCTGCGTCTTGATGAGTGGCTATTGTATTTCCTGGTGTATGCTCACTATATTTATAGCATTAATTACGGAGGGTATTAAAAATGTATAAAGAACCTGGATACGGATTGAGTATTTTTATATTGTTGGTCGGGGCGTGTTACATCCTGGACCAACTCGTAAGATGGTACTTTTAATGAGTAAGAAAGTTAAACAACCTAAGCCCCGGAACCCGGTGTTTATTCGCAAGGCTACCATGACCATTAACGACAAGCGAGAGAAGGCAGCCAGGCGTAGGCATGAGCACGAGATATTCCAGGCTAAACTTTTAAGAAAAGAGGTAAAGAATGGAGAGAAGTAAATTTGATAGTAAATGTAGTAAATTATATTTTGATATGGTGGATTTAAAGGCAACCATTGACGCACACAAGCTACAAGACATAAAGCGTGTGCACGATGGTACAGACAATGAAGATACCATTGGAGATTTATTAGATGATTTAATTGAAGGAATAAAGGAGTTAGCACATGAGTAAAGAATTTGATCACGATTGGTTTGATAAGCATGTTATCGTAGACTTTGGAGACTTTAACAATAAAGAGGACAAGAAGAAAGCCGATGACTTGAAAGAGAAACTAAAAGAGAAACTTGCAGAGGAGTTGAAGAGCAATGACAACTAGAGATTTAGTAAAGCTGTTATTGGATACCGGGGACCTGGACAAAAAGATTGTGTTTCATTCTATGGAGAGTGACACAATCGGGGCCCGGATAACAACGATGCGTTACCTGGCAACCTATACGGGTAGTGCAAGCCAAGTATCAATAGGATTTCTGGAGGACAAGGTAGATGAGTGATGAAGACGTAAAGCAGCAAGCCCTGGAGCAAGCACAGCAAGCATACGGGCTCTTTATTTGGTTTGTTAAATGGTTTAGCTATGTTATGATATTCATGATAACATTAATGTTTTTAAACAATTGGTTCGATGACGGGACGGGCAGCCGATTCATGCCGGATGAGATTGTAAAGGACCAGTATGACCCAAAAGGTCTTAACAAGAAGAAGGGAATATAAGAATGATTATATTTAAGAATGAACTACCGATGGACCATAAAAAATCTATACAAAGTATAATAAATAAATGGTCTAAACTTGTTTATTGCGTACCATCTAAAAATGAGGAACACGCAAAGAGACAAGCAAGGGCTTCTTTAGAGGAGCACCTGGAGTCTGAGGGCCTGGAGATGGAGTGGATACAATGAGTAAACCCTATCACAATAAAGGCTTTGGTATGGCTTTCTTTGTAGTGTTCTTGCTGCTTGTTCCGTTGCCTATACTTGGACTATGGGCCGTAGACGGGCAAGACTGGGTGGATAGATTCACAACGAAATACTTTTCGCCCTGGCAGTCGGAATGTTGGGAAACGGCCCGGCATGAACGGGTGTGCAAGTCTGATAATAACTGTAAGTTTTGGAGGAACTTTTGCCATGAAGAAGAATAACAATAATAATGATGACGAGGGTATAGCACTATTGTTTATTATATTCTTGCTCATAACTATGACTATGGGATTGAACGCATTTGTTCAGCTTATCCTATGAGTAAATGGGCATACATAATAATAAAGGTTGAGCACGATGCACCCAATACAGAGATTATTGCAAGAGATTGCTTTTGGGATATAGAACATCATGATATTATTGATGCTAAGATAGTAGGCTATGTGGAGCATGACCCGGAGTTTGACCATGAAGTATTACATTAGAGAGATACAGGGAGTGTTCAGTCGCATAGACCCACCTAGTGTTCAGTCGTGTAGACCCACTCCTTGTTGTAAGATTAACGGAGGAGGATATGAGTGAGAAAGATAACGCCTTATTAGATAAAGATTTTGACGATACAGAAGAGGACGACAAAAAAATAATACAAGAATATAAGGAGATAGCTGATGCTATTAGAAACAGCGTTGATGTGCATGGCAGCTAACATATACCATGAGGCCGGGAATCAATCTATGATAGGACAAATGGCAGTAGGCCAGGTAGTTCTAAACAGAGTAGAAGACACCAGGTTCCCGGACACAGTTTGTGAGGTAGTGAAACAAGCCGTGACATATAAAGGGACCAACAAGCCCGTCTTACACAAATGTCAGTTTTCCTGGTATTGTGATGGCAAGAAGGACGAGCCCGATCTGGATAGTAGAACCTGGCGATTTGCATTAGAACACGCATCTATTCTACTGACAAAAACAATAGTGCTTGACATTACGGAAGGTGCCACGCACTATCATGCAACCTATGTACGTCCGGCATGGGCCAAGACTAAGACCCGGACAACAAGAATTGATAGACACATTTTTTACCGATGGGAGAAGTAACATGACGGAATTATTTTTAGGATTTGCAGCATTAGTATTTGTAGAACAGAACAAAGAGTTTATACATCAGGCCAGGCAGAATAGTAAGGCCGGGTATGTATGGGACTGGGACCCTGACTACGTTAGTAAGAACGCATTAGCGATAGCTTTTGAGGGCAACGACAAAAGAACAGTCTTGTTTAAACAAAAGAAAACTGTTAGACTACCTTTGAGAAAACCAGAGGGAATGAAATAATGGGATACACATTTTTATTAATCTTGTACATTGTTGTTATGGTGTTTGTTTATGTCTGTTATACTAAAGAAGTAAAAGAGGCCATGAAAAATGTCAAAAGAGATTAGCACACTACACAACCTGGTGGATTACTATCTACATAGTCCTCAGTTCCTGGCTCTTAGAGGGCGCACACAAAAGGACTATGAGTATTCCCTGGGACGGGCGATGCAAACACAGATAACGCCCACTAAAACTCTTGGAGATATAAAGTTAAATAACCTGGGCGTATCGGAGTGTAAGATGGCGTATCAACAATGGGTTACAAAGGGTGTGCGTATGGCTAATGTCATGGCTATGGTTACGTCCCTGGTCTTGAACATCGGAGAGGAGTTAGAACTTATTGTTAGAAACCCTATGCGTAGTGTAAAAAAGATGGTTGAGGGGCAGCGTAAGGTTATGTGGTCCACTAACCAGGTCCGGGCTTTTTTAGACACAGCTTACGGAGAATACAAATGGCGCAGCATAGGGCTAATCGTTCACATGGCATATGAGTTTGCTCAAAGAATCGGGGATATGCGCTGCCTTAAATGGGACAACATAAACTTTGAAACACAAAGGCTAGACCTGGAGCAATCAAAGAAAAGGGCAGAGGTGCATTTACCCATAGAGGATAATTTATTTAGTATGTTACAAAAGCAGCATGAGGATTTTAGCTTTCAAGAGTATGTGGCACCTCATCCACAGCCCAGGAGTGGTACCTATAAGATATATCACCTTAATGAAGTTAGCAGAATGGTTAACCAGGTAAAGCAGAGTGCCGGGCTACCAAAAGAACTAACAGCTATGGATATGAGAAGAACAGCGATAACAGAGATGGTTGAGGCCGGAGTAGACACAACGCAGATCATGGCAGTATCTGGACATAACAGCCCTAACTCTATGAAACCCTACATCAAACATACATTTAACTCAGCGAATAACGCACTAAGCAAAAGGGAGAGTTATAAAAATGCCTAGTAATTCTATGCAAGATTTTTTAGAAGGTATGGATATTAAAGAGGGGGAGTCTATTACAATTAATTGCCCCAGGTGTAAGGGCATAAAAAAGTTTTCAATTAGCAATCAAGACGGGATGTTACTTTACAATTGTTACCGGGCCTCTTGTGATCTTAAGGGCTCCTACACCACAAACATGTTAGCTGACACAATAAGGAAAAAACTACAGGGGGAATCAGACAGCAAGCCACAAGAAACTTTCGTGCTCCCGGAGTATATAACAGATGGCAACAACTCTTATGTGCAGCGTTTTAGGTCCAGGTGGGATATAAAGATAGAACTATTTTATGATGCGAAAACATCAAGGGCTGTGTTTCCCATATACAAGAATGGTAGAATGGTTGATGCGATAGGACGGGCATTGTATGATGCACATCCAAAATGGTATAGGTATGGAGGCCAGGGCAGACAGTATACCTATTGCATAAAACCTTGTAAAAGTGTGGCTGTTGTTGTTGAGGATTGTGTATCAGCTACAGTTATAGGAGAAACATTGTTGGGTGTTACGGGTGTGGCTTTACTTGGCACGAATCTAATGCAAGAACATAAAGAATATCTTGACACTTTTGATAAGGTTATTGTGGCTCTTGATCCAGATGTCATAGGTAAAACAATAGAGTACACGAAAGAGTTAAAGAGTTATTGTGACCCGTCCCCGGTGTATGCTTTACACATTGAAGATGATCTAAAATATAAAAGAGAAAAAGATTTTGATAAACTGAGGAGGATAATTAATGGTTAGGTATTGTATAACTTGCACAGAAGAATTAGATGTTACTACTAATTGGACAGACTCTATGAGGCAAAGTAGAATATATAAGTGTAAAAAATGTCATGCTCTTTACATGAAAAAAATAAACGCAAGGCATAGTGAAAGACATAACAAGTTACAAATGTATGTTGATGGAAAATATATATCTAAAAAACATCCATTGTATAGACCAGGTAAATATAAATCTTTTAATGATGCAGCTTTTTCTTCTTTAGTTAACTACGTATTGTCACCAGAAGGAGAAGTGTACATCATGAGGAACCCGGCCTGGGGAAATTGGTACAAGATAGGTAAAGCTATTGAGTCCACAGATAGATGTAATAGCTATCAAACGGGCAGCCCTCACCGGGATTATGAGTTAGTTACCTATAAAAAGTTTAAGCACAGAGCCATAGCAGAAAAGATGGCACACTCTCTAGCTGAGGGACTAAGCAGAAAGAGGGCTAATGAGTGGTTCTACATAGAGAATTTAGGTAAAGAGGACTTTGACAAGATGTTAAATCTTATTGATGGATTAATAGAGGAGAAGATACAGAATGATAGAACTAGCACTAATTAGGAGCCTTATGCAGCGTGACTTCTATGAGGATCACAAAGGCAGTAAGTGCCCGGACAAACTATTTAGTAAGGACATACGGAAGATAAAAAACACTCTGGATGAAACTATGAGTAAGCACGAGAGGGATGTGTCTATAACAGAACTACAGGCCCTTTTCTTTGCTAACAACGGGACGCTGACTTCAGCAAACAAATCTTCCTTTGAAGTTATCTTTAGTAAGATAGCAAAAGAGGAGGCCATGAATAGTGAGATAGCCAAGGAAGTATTATCCAAACTATTTCAACAAATGGTTGGAGAGGAAGTGGCGAACCTTGGCTTTGACTATGTGAATGGTACAAAGAATAACCTGGAGCCCTTACGAAACATCCTAGATCAATATCAAGATGACTTTACTCCTAGTTTTAAATTTGAGGGAGATGACATTAGTTTTAATACTCTTGTCGATCATCTCAATCTAAAGTTTCAATGGAAGTTTAACATACCTTCTTTACGCAGACGGGTTGAGGGGCTCAGTGGTGGGCACTTTGTGATCGTAGGGGCCAGGCCAAATACAGGCAAGACCTCCTTCCACGCTAGTATCATAGCGTCTGAGGGTGGGTTTATAGATCAGGGTGCCAAGTGTGTAGTTCTGTGCAATGAAGAGGCATACAAAAGAGTAGGATTAAGATATCTATACTGTAAGTCTAAGATGTCTAGCGATCAGGTCCTGGAGAACAGGTCCGTTGCATTAAAACGCTACGAGCCAATCAAACAATTACTATCTATTAAAGATGCCACAGATAAGAATATGGATTATGTGGAGCAGCTTGCTAAGAGTGTTAAACCAGATATTATTATTCTGGACATGGGGGATAAGTTTGCAACAGCCGGGTCTGAAAGGTCTGATATCTATTTGAAAGAGGCAGCCATACACGCCAGGAATATAGCCAAGAAATATAACTGTGTAATTATCTGGATGTCTCAACTGTCAGCAGAAGCAGAAGGCAAGATAAATGTTAACCAGTCTATGCTTGAGGGCAGTAAGACGGGCAAGGCAGCTGAGGCAGACTTGATGCTACTCATTAGTAAGAATCCAGACATTGAAGGCCAGGACAGTAATGATCCACAGCGTCACATAAGACTAGCCAAGAATAAACTAACCGGATGGCACGGCACTGTTCATGTGGAACTTGATGTAGAGACAGGAAGGTATTCAGCATGAAGTGTTGGCATTGTACTACTGAATTAATATGGGGAGGGGACCATGACGTTGAGGATAGTGAAGATTATAGTATTGTAACTAATCTAACTTGTCCTACATGTAAAAGTTACGTTGAGGTCTACTACCCCAAGGAGAAAGAAAACAATGAAGATAATACTTGATGTAGAAAACACGACAACTAAACGGGACGGGAAGTTACACCTGGACCCATTTGAGCCCGGCAACTCTTTGACACTCGTAGGTGTCCTGGATTGGTTAGAGTATGATAGTGAGATATTTGTGTTCGATCATGCAGAGAAAAAGATAACGGATGATGACTCAAACAAAAAGCTGCAAGCTATCCTGGATAAGACAGAGTTACTAATAGGACACAACTTGCAGTATGATCTGCAGTGGTTGTGGGCTTGTGGGTTTAAGTACAATGGTCCCATCTTTGACACTATGCTTGGAGACTACATATTACAGCGTGGACAGAAGGGCTCCGTTAGTCTGGAGAACTGTGCCATACGATACAACCTGGACATGAAGAAGTCGGACACACTAAAAGATTATTTCAGACGGGGCTATCAAACAGATGAGATACCTCTGGACGATCTATCAAAATATTTGCACCAGGATCTTGTTGTCACCAAGAGTTTGTACTGGCGATTGATGGAGGAATATGACAAGCCGGAGGCACAATCATTAGTTAAGGTCCGGGACATAACAAACGATGTGTGTAAGACGTTAACAAGAATGTACATGAATGGTTTTAAGATAGATAGGCAAGCACTACAGGAAGTGCGTAAAGACTTTGAACAAGAACTAACAGAGATAGAAAGACGTTTGCAGCAGCAAGTGAGAGAACTGATGGGGGACACACCAATAAACCTCAACTCTCCAGAGCAAGTTAGCCAGGTTATATACTCCAGGATTTTACTGGATAAGAAAAAGTGGGCTGTTGTGTTTGATGATGTAGAGAGCAAGGATGAGTTTAAACAAACTGTTAAGGACAATAGTGCCATGATGGTTAAGACAAAAGCCTATATATGCCGGGCCTGTAATGGCAAGGGTAAGATACATAAGAAGAAGAAAGATGGCACACCTTTTGCTAAACCAAACAGATGTCAAGAATGTGACACAAGAGGATATACACTGACAAAATTACGACACATGGCAGGGCTAGGCTTCTTCCCCCCGTCAAAGTCCTGGGTCAGTGCTAATGGTTTTTCTACTAGTAAAGGCAGCCTGGATAATCTTATTAATATAGCCAAGGCAAAGGATATGAAAACAGCTGAGACTTTCTTGACGGACCTAAAAAGACAAAGTGCCGTGTCAAGTTATCTATCAGCTTTTGTTGATGGCATTGAACACTACACAAAAGAGGATGGGTTCCTACATGTCAGTCTTACGCAGCATGTTACAGCTACAGGACGTTTCAGTGGACGCAATCCTAATATGCAGAATATGCCTAGAGGTGGTACATTCCCGGTAAAGAAAGTATTTGTCTCTCGTTGGAATAGCGATACGTTTGGACTGAAGGGTAAGATACTTGAAGCAGACTTTGCACAGCTTGAATTTAGGGTGGCAGCATTACTGTCCCAGGATAAGGTTGCTATGGAGGAGGTGTCTACTGGATTTGATGTTCACTCCTACACGGCACAGATCATCACTGAGGCCGGGCAGCCTACGTCTAGGCAAGAAGCTAAGGCACATACCTTTGCGCCTCTCTACGGGGCTACAGGCTTTGGTAGAACGAAAGCTGAGGCTGAGTATTACACACACTTCATGGATAAGTACAAAGGTATAGCCAGGTGGCACAAGAAACTAGGTGATGAAGCAATAAACCTGGGCAGAATAAAGATACCCTCAGGTAGGCAGTATGCTTTTCCTGATGTAGAGAGAAGGGCAAGTGGAACTCCAACTCACTTTACCATGATTAAGAACTATCCGGTCCAGGGATTTGCCACCGGGGATATAGTTCCCATTGTATTGTTGGAGATAGAGAGTAGATTAGAGAGTAATAGTTTAAAGAGTACGCTAGTAAACACAGTGCATGATTCTGTGGTGTTAGACGTTCATCCATTAGAGGAAGATGCTGTGCTAGATATTATCAAAGATGTTAATGATAATCTAAAAAAGATTATTGAAAGACACTATGATATAGAAGTTAATGTCCCTATGTTATTAGAATCAAAAATAGGGGATAATTGGCTTGACGTAAAAGATGTAGTCTGATAAAATTCGTTTTATAATTTAGGAGTAAACAAACGTGGAAAATAATTTAGCTATAATAGGAAAGTCCCCGTCAGATTTAGCAGAACTGATGGGTATGTCAAACACACCTGCACAAAGCACATCAGCTTTGGCAGAGATTAAACAGGTTCATCAGAATGTGATGGGCACAAAGGAAGTAGAGGGCGAGACTATGGAAGTTGCCATAGTAAAAGCCGGGGCTTTCTCTGTGACTTTTCCTGATGAAACTATTTATTACAGTGATAAGGTAACTATAAGACCTTTCATGCAACGCTTTCAGTTTCAGCGATACGATAAAAACTATCAAAGACCTGATGGTGGTGAGGGTCGTATGTTACGCACTGTAATGGCAACGTCTTTAAATGGCGACTTGAAGGATAACTACGGAGGCTTTAACTGTGGTAGGCCATCAGGTTACGTCAAGGATTTTAATGCATTGCCACAAGAGACACAAGAACTGATGAGAGCAACCGATAGGTTTAAAGTTCTTTTTGGTCTGTGTACACTCGACAAAGCCAAGGATGCTAATGGTAAACCTGTGGATGTTAAAGAGTTTCCTTTCCTGATGCGAATAAAGAACAGAGATAGTTTCAAAGCTACCACTGATATCTTTAATCAGATTCAGCGAAAGAATAAGCTGCCTATTCAACATCTGTTGCATCTTGGGTCAGAAGTAAAGAGTATACCTAGTGGGGCTACTTACGCTGTTCTAAAGCCTAAGCTAGGTAAAGCAGTAGAGATTACCACTGACGATCAGGAAGTGTTGAATAACTTTGTTGAGTGGGTTGAGTCTATGAACGCCATTACTATCAGTAAATGGGAGGAGCATAAAAGACCTGATGAGTTGTCCGATCAGGAATCTGAGATTGTTTCTAACATTGTCGAGATAGAGGAGTAGTAGATGAACCATCCTGCAGAATTGGCGATCCATTCTTTCTTACAGAAGGTAACTGAGGGTAAGTCTAGTGTTGATGGAGACATACTCGACATGGTTGCTCAAGACGTAAGGGATGCTTTGGCCCGCCAGTTCTCCGGGGAGAAGAGGTCTTTTAAACTTCGTATGTCTAATATAGGACGTAAGAAGTGTCAGCTTTGGTTTGAAAAGAATCAGCCTGACGAAAAGATACCTGACTCCCCATACTTTCTTATCAACATGATATTGGGGGATATAATCGAGGCTGTTTTTAAAGGGCTATTGAGAGCAGCTAAGGTAGAGTTTAGTGATAGTGAACAGGTGACACTAAAGCTAAACGATATGTCTGTTGATGGGACGTATGACCTTGTATTAAATGGGAGAGTTGATGACGTTAAATCAGCTTCTCCTTGGGCATATGAGAATAAGTTTATTGATTTAGCAACACTACAGGGTAAGGACAGTTTTGGATACGTATCTCAGCTTGTCGGATATGCCAAGGCTAAGGGGATCCCTGTTGGTGGATGGTGGGTAGTAAACAAAGCGAATGGAAACTTTAAATATGTCAGCGCAAATACTGTTGATGTAGATAAAGAGATGGAGCATATACAAAACACTGTGGACTACATTAATAATGATGAGCCCTTTGAAAGATGCTACGAGCCCGTAGAGGAGACGTACTACGGAAAACCTAGTGGTAATCTTAAGTTGGGCGTTGAGTGTAGTCTGTGTTCTTATAGGGAAAAGTGTTGGGACCTCCAGGTTCTACCATCTAAAGTTTCTAAGTCTGCTAATCCACCTCTTATAAATTATATAAAGTTAGCTGATGCCCAAGATACAATTTAGGAGCAAGTTTGAGGAGAGCGTAGCCAAAGAGCTGCGCCTCCTTAAGCAAAGGATTCGATATGAAAAAATGTCAATCAAATACGCAGTGCAAATGTTCAGGATCTATAAGCCTGATTTTGTTCTTAACAATGGTATTATTATTGAAGCGAAAGGGTGGTTCAGGCCAAGAGATAGGGTTAAACACCTCCTAATACAAGAGCAGTATCCAGACTTGGACATACGCTTTTTATTCCAGAACGCCTATAATTTTATAAACAAAGGATCATCAACTAGATACTGTGATTGGTGTGAAAAATACGGATTTAAATGGACAGATAAGGAGATACCTAAAAAATGGTTGACAGAAAAGAAGAAGCGAATACAACTAGGAACACTAAACAAGTGGAAGTAGACAGAGTTAATAATCCACCACACTATACTACGGGATGTATAGAGTGTATTGATGCTATGGAAGCTATGATGCAGGGCTCTACTGTTGCTCCTATAGTGGGCAACTGGTGGGGGAATGTATTTAAGTATGTGTGGCGATGGGACAAGAAGGGCACACCTTTAGAACAGCTACACAAAGCTAGATATTATCTAGATAAAATGATAGAACATGTAGAGAGAGAAGAAAGCGATGAAGTTTAAGATAATAGCAGAAGTAGAGATAGATGATGAGTCTAGTCATCTGCCTGTGACCTGTGATGCTGCCTCTAAAAAGAAGGAGGGAGAAAAAGTTATGTCTGATATTATTAAAGACTTGCTCTACGATATAGACGATATTGAAATCAACAGTGTAAAGGTAACAAAGATATGAACGACTATCAAAAATTTATAGCTGTATCTAGATATGCTAGATGGCTACCAAACGAAAATAGAAGAGAAACATGGGAAGAAACTGTTAACAGATATGTCGATTTTATGTCTGTAAAAGTAAAAGGACATCTACCTATACCACAACTAAAAGACGCTATAACTAAACTAGAAGTTATGCCCTCTATGAGAGCCCTAATGACAGCAGGGCTTGCGTTAGAGAGAGACAATACAGCCGGGTACAACTGTAGTTATTTACCCGTGGATGATCCAAAGTCTTTTGATGAAGCTATGTATATATTGCTATGTGGGACGGGTGTTGGCTTTTCTGTGGAGAGACAGTATGTTAACAAACTTCCCGATATACCAGAACTATTAGAGCCCGTTGATACAGTTATAAAAGTACAGGACAGTAAAGAGGGATGGGCAAAATCATTACGTAAACTAATAGGACATCTCTACATGGGAGAAATACCTTCCTGGGATGTATCGAATGTTAGACCTGCCGGAGCCAGGCTAAAAATATTTGGAGGTAGGGCATCCGGTCCTGGTCCCCTTCTTGATCTGTTTAAGTTTACTGTAAGTTTGTTCAAGCATAATGCCGGACGTAAACTATCAAGCTACGATTGTCACAATCTTATGTGCAAGGTTGGGGAAGTTGTCGTGTCTGGTGGTGTTAGACGTTCAGCTATGATAAGTTTGTCTAATCTATCTGACGGGCGTATGCGTCATGCTAAGTCTGGACAATGGTGGGAAACGGCACCACAGATGGCACTAGCTAACAACTCTGTATGTTATACCGACAAGCCAGACGGGGAAACATTCTTACGGGAGTGGACATCTCTTGTGGAGTCTAAGTCGGGAGAGCGTGGTATCTTCAATAGGATATCGGCAAAAGAACAAGCAAAGAAGTTTGGCAGAAGAGATGCTGACTATGAGTTTGGTACTAATCCTTGCAGCGAGATTATACTTAGGCCCTATCAGTTCTGTAATCTCACAGAGGTTGTAATACGAGAGAAAGATAGATTTGAAGATTTAAAGAGGAAGGTAATGCTTGCTACTATACTTGGCACAGCCCAGGCTACCTTGACTAAGTTTCCCTATCTACGTAAAGTGTGGAAAGACAATACTGAAGAGGAAAGACTATTAGGTGTTAGCCTTACAGGTATAATGGATAATGAATTAACAAGTGGGAAAAAACATGGACTCGACAAGACGCTTGAAGCCCTTAGACAAATCGCAGTTGAAACAAATAAGGAATGGTCCGATATCTTCGGTATTCCACAGAGCGCAGCAATTACGTGTGTCAAACCAAGTGGAACAGTATCGCAACTTGTTGACTCAAGCAGTGGTATACACCCTCGTCATAGCTCTTTTTACATTCGGACTGTGCGTGGGGATAATAAAGATCCTCTCACTCAGTTTATGATTGACAGCGAGATACCTAACGAACCAGACGTAATGAAGCCGGATACACAGACAGTATTTAGCTTTCCTATGAAATCTCCAAGGAAATCTGTCATCAGGGACGATATGACGGCCATAGAGCAGCTACAAACGTGGCTCACATACCAGAGGCACTGGTGCGAACACAAGCCGTCAGTGACCATTTCTGTGAGGGATGATGAGTGGATGGAAGTGGGAGCTTTTGTATTCAATCACTTTGATGAGATGTCAGGCGTGTCTTTCTTACCACACTCCGATCATACTTATCAGCAAGCACCCTATCAAGAGTGTGCAGAAGAGGTATACAATGATTTTAGCAGTAAGTTCGGACATATAGATTGGGGCAAGTTTCAGAGTTATGAGAAGGAAGATAATACGCAATCTTCTCAGACATTCGCTTGTTCAGGCGATGCGTGTGAAATAGTAGACATAGGGAGTTAGTAATGAGTGCGTTTGTGATATACGCTACTATATTAATAAATGGTTTAGTCAGCGTGATAGAGTATAAAGGTCAAGATTTTGTGGACCAGGACAAGTGTTTGCACTATTTAGTAAAGGAGAATAAACACATCAACGAAACATTAGATAAACATCTAAAACAAACATACAGGAATGGTGCTAGTGTTTTGTACATAGGTTGTTCAGAGCGTGGTAATTTTACAGGTGAAAATGAAACCATTTGAGCAAGGATACAGTGTCTTTGTGAGAGGTAAACTCTCTGAGGGAACAAAGATGCTGCGAGGTAATCCCTTTCACCTTGGAAGTGTAGCTTCTAAAGAATGGGAACGTGGCTTTAACGCTGCGTATTATCGCAACTTGGGGAGGCGACATGACTTCAGCATGGAAAGAAGCAGAAAAAGCTTTCAAAAAAACGGAGGTAAATATGGAAAGTGAAATTAGTCTTGAGGAAATGGGCAAACAAATTGAAGAGTTGGAAGCACAACTCAGAGATATGAAAAAGGCGTATCGTGATAAAAGATTTGCAGGTGTTAAATCTGCGATGGAAGCACGTAAGTCTGCTGATGAGGCTTTACGTGAGGAGCTAAAAGCTCTAGGTGTATCAGCTGTTTCATCTTCTTGGTCTAGTTTAGATCCAAGCCGACTATATACCAAATGGTATTAAACTTAGGGGGAGCTTAGTCTCCCCTTTTTTACTCCTGGGCTATGTAGTCATATGTATTGCACAGCAGCCTCCAGTTCAGACACCTGACTAGCTGATAAATCTCTAATACCAACATCCGGTGTCCCAACTATTCTTTTAGCTCTCGTTAGCACAAGCTTAGGTGTGTTGAGTAGCTTTGTCTTTCTGTACTCAATGCCTTGTTCTGTATTTGGTGTTTCT
>VTLG01003589.1_pt1 | contig 23945 bp, 15 predicted proteins | sample 4694571 | NCBI WGS metagenome assembly VTLG01 (sample SAMN12604809, study PRJNA352737) | marine metagenome | biome: ENVO:00000447; feature: ENVO:00000209|ENVO:00000569|ENVO:01000036; material: ENVO:00002151; isolation source: viral sequences binned using virsorter ...
GCAAATGTTCCTTCAACTTTGCCGGTAGCATCCGTGAATAAAGGACTACCAGCAACAGGCGAACTAGCAGAACTGTAAGTACTACTAGCAGGAGTAACATAAGAACTAACGGCCGTCTTATTAAAAAATGCATAAAGTTTTGTATTAGGTTTAAAATTATCGCCAGTAAATGTTAAAGTTTTTGCTCGCATATATGGAATAGCTGTTTTACTAACAGTACGAGTACCAGCAGAATGTTTATCGACTCTAAGAGATACGCGAGTAGTAACACCTGTTCTAGTTTTATCTGTTCTAACTGTATTTACAGTTCTCTTATTTCTAACATATCCGCCGCCTGTGTATACAGCCCGGTTCCCACCTTCTCCATGTTCAATACGAACTAATCTCTTAGCAGTACTTTTATAGCCGTATTCAGTCCTAGAGCCTACTTTTCCTGACCAAGTAGTTTGCCACGAATTCCAAACAGTTCCCAAATTATTTCGTTCTCTAGCCATTACTGCATCATAATCGCCGCCTTGGTTAAGAACCAATTGAGGTAAAAGCTCAGTTTCATACCATGTATCAGACGATGGACTTAATTCAAGATCGCCAATCCAATTGACCGTCCTACCAGTTTGACAAGATATTTGTCTTGAAGCATATAATTGTGATGTAACTGTTTCTTCTGTATAAGGAAGAGTAATCATATCACCAGTTTTTTGATAACCAGCAGCAGTTCTTTCTGCTGTAGTTGTAGCAAGCTCAATTAAATCTATTGCTTTTGACCTATGTTGTGGACGTAATTCTCCTTCTTCAAAATCCATTGAATTTTTATAATCTTTATGTGAAACATCACCGACACGATGGCCCTTAAAATTATCAACCATAAATCCAGACTTAAATCTATTCAGTCCATTAGCATCTGTAACTTCAAAACTTTCAGCATCACGTTCCAACAAAGACAATGCTGTATAATACTCAATTGTATCTATTCTATCTTCAAGATGTCCAATATCTCTCATGGTATATCTTGCATGTTTTTCTTTAGTAACGTCAAGATGATCTGGTGAAAAAGTATATGCCGGAATAAACATAGTTGCAATTAACATTGCATCATCTGGAAATTTTGGTAACACTGGATTTTCAGAACTAGTGCCTTCAAAAATAGAAAAATTTCCTTTGGGACTTAATGTTAACACGGCCATTTTAGGTAAATAATATTCAAAATCTGCCTGAATAAAAGAGCCTGGTTTTGGAGTATCAACCGTTGTGCCACCTGTACCACCAAAACTTCGACTTCCAAAATCGAAAGAACGACCTGTTATTTCATCAACATCAGCTAATGTTGTCGATGTACCAGCAACACTATCAACTGTAGGTCGATAATCATATGTATCTGCTAAAGGAAATTCTCCACTTGGTATAGGTTCCTCTGGATCAACTTTTGATCCTGTATAAACTGGAATGTCATCATATTCCATTCGTCCAGCAATATCTGTATACGAATCAACTGTGAATATATCTCCGGCACCATGTTCTAGATAATCATATATAATCAGAACTCTTCCCGTTGGAGCAGATGATCCTCTCTTTCTGGTAATTCTTGAAATATCATAAAAATTATCTCGTTGACCGTCATCAAAAATATATCTTGATGTAATCACCGTATCGCCAGGCGTAGTTGCAGAGGTTGTAGCTGTTGCGCCAGAGCTTGCACCTGTTATTACCTCACTAGATGTAAATGTTTTATTATTAGTTAAAACATATTGCAATGGACTTGCCACAGTTGTAAGTCTACCTTGAGCACCGCTTGTGCCACCAGTAATTACTTCACCTCTGGTAAATGATCCCGTAATAGTTCCTATAGTCAAAGTAGGTGATACCGCATCTGTACTCGTATCTTGTGAATCATAAACAGCTGCCAAATTAAACGCATCTGATCTACCTAAAGAAATATCTCTATCGGTAGGACGTGTACCATATGCATCTGTAGCACCAGTGTTAACTTTAACTTGTTTCATTAACATTGTAGTTTTATTTTTCTGATTTACAGATGTTTTCAGAATAGTTGCTGAAAGTTTTATTTTTGCTGAATCACCCAAAATAGTTGAATCAGTAATTGTAAGAGTAACTGTTCCAGCACCAGAAGCTGTAGAAAGAATACTAACAGGTTGACCAGCAACACCAGTTCCATCACCAGCAGTAAGAATAGTCATAACATAATCTGCTTCTGCAAGGGTAACAAATGTTTCATTAGAACTAGCATTAAAACTAACCGCACCAGAGGCATTTGTTGTACCAATAAACTGCCTACGAACAGTATATTGTGTATCTGTTGTACCAGAATTATTAGTAGTCAGAAGTGTTTTAATAACTTGTTTTGGAAGCTTTTCTAAAGCATTATTTTTGTCAGCATCAGTAAGTCTTGCAAGAAGAACATCTTCCAAATGAGTGCCGCCGGTATTAGGATTATCATCACCAGTTTCACCACCACCAGAATTAGAATCTGCATTTGCGCTACCAGCATCTGTTCCGTCCAGTGTTAAATTATTAATCTCACTTTTTCTGCGAAGTGGCGGTAGTAAGACAGCATCAGCAGTAAAATTTTGAGCGGCAGTTTGGCCAGTATCTTCCATAAAGAAAGACCGAACCTGATCAAAAGTAAATGTTGTTTCAACAGCACCACCTACTGATGTAATAGTTAAATCAGTATCGCTCGAATTTTCTACCAATTGTCCTGTCTCTGAAGAATCAGATACTAAAAGTTTCTCTCCACTTGTGAAAATTCCAGATTCTTTTATGAGAACCACTCTTTGGCCAGTTGTAGTTGCAGCTTGATCATTTACAACATAACCAACTGCACCAGAGTCATTCCCTTCTACTCTTACACCTTGGCCAAAATTTGCGGTAAGAGTAGGACTTGGAGTACCACTAAGTTCAAGATAGGTAAACATCTTGATATCCCAAAGATACAATTTAAATTGTGCGTCAGTCTGACCAACTGTACCAGAAGAATATTCTATAGCTCTACATCGTGCTTCGCCAATTAAATTATTACTTGTAAAAGTATTAGCGGAACCCCTAGTAGAATTAAAATCTGAATAGAGATGTATAGTTTTATAAGCAGTGTTCTCACCAGAAATTGTTGAAATATCAGGCATTCCATATAAATTATTTACAAGTACAAAGTTACCAAGATTAGCTAATGTTTGTCCAGCATTTACTGTTTCAAAATCTCGTGCCTTTTTAATATCTTTATAAGATGGGGCAATTTTTTCAATTTCAAACCCTTTTACATAAGCTTTTCCTGTGCTGATTTCTGCTGTAACAAAAGTATTAGCAGCAGTATTGCCATCATCTGTTGTATCACCAACATCATATATTCCTGGCAAATCATTTAATTCAACTGTTTCGCTCATCTGAATATGAAAAGGTCTTGTAGTATAATCACCTGACTCATCAAAAGTTCTTCGAGCCATAGTTTCTTCTAATATCTCATATTCCGTTCTGTCAACTTTAGATAATAAAACACCACTTTTCGTATCTAATAATTCAACAAAATTACTATCGGCAGTAGAATCTCTTGCAATTTTTGTAAGAGCTAAAGTATATTTTAGACGATGAGCACCCTTTGCAGCATAGTTTGTCGAACCAGTTGCATTATCCAAAAGGGTAGTGTCATCTTCTGGTGTAACTAAAGTTTCTGTAATCGTAAATCCAACACGATAAGAAGGATCATTCCTATACTTGTCAAGTACAAGAATTTCTTCTGAACACTCTACAAAATGACCACGAATATAATATACTCCAGCATCAACTGATACTGCTGCTGCGACAGCAGATGCTGGGCCCGCAGAACTGAAAAGATTTGCAGTACTTGATCCAGCAGAAATACTATATGCTGAAGTATATGTTGTAGCAGATACAGCATTTGCAGAATATGCTGTTGTATGCGTTACACCATAATTTGAAGATATATTTTCTCCATCAGCAAAAACATTTGTTACGCCATCTGTACCGCTAGCAATATATCTTAAATATAATGTTGGTTGATCTGTGGTAGTGGCAACATCAAAACCAATCACAGTCGCCGTAACACCAGTAGTAGCACCTGTAAGTGTTACAGGAGTTGTCGTACTATAGTATTGAGAAGGATCAACAGTTTCTCCAGCAAAAGTAGATGCTAATTTAAGAGAAAAATATTTTCTATTAAATGATATCGCGCCAGGAATAACCTGAGCACCTTCTTTGAAAATGTGACTTCCATGTTGCGAAATTTGATTTTGAAGAGCGGATTGTAACTGTGTTAGTTCTCTTGCCTGAATTGCAAAGCCAGGACGAAAAAGAGTTCTAACAAAATTATCTGAAGTTTCAAAATCATCATAATAAGGTGCAACATTAAGGTCCGTTTTTTGAGCCATACTCTAAAACTCCACTATAATCTTTATATCTTCAGTTTGGTCTGTTGCCCGACTGATAGGTTTTCTATTCTCTTGATAAATTATATTTCCACTGTCAGGCTGAAGTTCTGGATTAGCATAACCATCAGTAAATGTGATAGTATTACTGTTTGCAAGAGTTACAGCAGAATCAGCAGTTGAGTCTGGTGTTCCTACAGCAGATGAACTTGCACCTGTAATTGCATTTGCACCAGAGAAAGCAGTATTTGAACCAGTAGCACTAACCGTTCCATAGTCAGCATATCTCTCTTGCTGATAATAAAGAATACCAAGAGTACTATCCCACTCAACTACCTTACCAATCGCACCAGTAGATGCCTGTGAAATTTTTTCATCATTAGTAAATGTTCCTGACTGTGAAGTAAGTTTTAATGCAGACACTTGTCGGTGTGTTGTCGCAGATGCAACCGTAGTAGTACCGTAAGTTGTGGGGTCTACTACAAGACCAATATTTCTAAAATCGTTTCCGGCAAGAATATCATCAGCTTCTGCGCCAGTAAGTGTTGCTCTCATCATTACATAATGACCACCCAACTCCTTAACTGCATCATATCCGTGGCCACTTTTAGGACTAATCTGAACGGTTACTGCACCACCACTACCACTTCCCATAGAGGAAGAAGTTGAAAGTCCATTATCCGAAAAAGTATAATCTGATCCTAGATTAACTGTTCCGTAGGTATATGCAGCTCCACCATCATGAATGGTTGTGTCTGTACCAGCAGTCAAACCAAACGATTGAATAGTGCCGCCACTTACAGTAATTCGTACAATCGCACCAGAGGATGTTCCCTGACTTGTGCCGTCACCATATACTGCGGCATAATATGTTCCATTTGTATATCCCGAACCAGCCGTGATAATTAAACTTTCAATCTTACCATCTGAAGCAGCTGCACTTACCGTACTATCTGTTGCAACTGGCATAAAGTCTGGAGTCAAATACTTTGTGGAATCTGATGCTGTAATCGTGTACATATACTTCAACGTATACCCACCAAGAACAAATGGAGAGGTTGATGTAGAAGTAGGTTCTGAGCCAGAATATGCACTTCCATCATTATTATCTAATACCTTGTATACCCGATTATCAGAGGTTCTAAAGTAGAATGTGGAGTCATAAAGATTTGACGCACCTGATGTTGTAGTATTGGACGAGCTGATATTATGCTCATACATATCATATGTTGTACTGTTAGCCCAATCCCTACGAGGAATTGCGTATTGGATGTTTGAAGAATCAATCTTTTTTAATGCAGTAGTATGATCCCAAGTGTAAAATTCTGTACCAACATCATCAGCAGGAGTGCCCGGAGAATCATCTGTTCCCCCAGAAGTTGCTGCTGTGAAAGGTGTAGATTTACCAATCATCAGATAATAGACATTTGCTGATGCTTCACTAAACGACTCGTAAAATTGAGTGGCATTGTGCTGTCTGAATTTTTCTGTTATAATTGCTGCCATTTTTTATGTCCTATGTTCTATTTATAAGAAAACTTCTATTCTTGTTACTGTCATTTAAATTCCGTTTGCATCATCTCTTTGTTGACGATTTTTATAATCATCTCTTGCAAGAAGAGCATCAATTAATCCGTCATCTGTTGCAGGCATAGAACTCACAGAATCATCTGCTTTCAAAGTTGCAGTAGCTGTATTAGCCATTCGGGTTTTGCAGTTATTTATTTTGCCAACAACAGCTGCTTGAACCCAATCATCTATACTTAATAAATCATTTAAAAGAATCTTCTCATTCCTATCATTAACTTGAACTGTAATTGTTACCGCCATAATTTATCTCCTATGCGACTAAAACACCAGAAAAAACGGTAGTGGTGCTAATATCTGTTTGGGCTGAACTTGTTCCATCTTGTCTTATTTGAATGTAGGCTGTGTCCGCTGCATCCATGTCAGCAACGAGCGCCGTATTTAGATGCCAATAAGCAGGGTCGCCGCTGAATACGCCTGGATCAATAATAGCCAAATTATAACCAAAATTGGATGTGGTTAAATACATATGATAATAATTTGCTGCTGTATCTAAATTATTGATGCGAAGATGTACTGTTAATAAATATTTTCCAGTAATGGGCGCTGTGAAGGTATTGGATGCAAAGTCAGCATTTAGATCGAAAACTTCAGTGCCAAATACAACAGTAGTAGTGGTATTAGCAGCAATATTATCTTGGCCAGTTGATGGGCGAGCCTGAAAGCATGGCTGCAGCGGCATTGTAATTGCACCTGTTTTATCTATTTGTAGTGATGTATTATTGGTGCCCCCATCCACAGTGGAAATTTTGAGTAATCCAGAGTTATCCGCTCCTTGACGCTCTGCGCGAAAGATCACAAGATCGGCACTTCCAGCATTATTGTAAAATTTTAAGTGGCCGATATCAGTGTCAGTTGACCGATTGCCTCTGATCTGAATCATACTGTTGCCGCCAGTTGCCTCATGAATTAACAGACCATCGTTGCTTGTTGTTTTAGTATGAAGTAGTCCAGCAGGCGTAGCAGTTCCTATACCAACATCGCCATCAGATTTGACATACATCTTAGCGGTAGCAGCTTCAGAAGCTCCCGTCATAAACTCTAAACTTGTAGCATTACTGGATGAACTATGATCTCCTTCTGCAACTGCCTGAATTGCAGCAGAAACTAAAATTGCGTCTGTACCTGTACCTTCATCGGGTGCTTGAAATGCAATCTTACCAATAACATCGTCAGCAGCTATATCAGTTTCACCTGTCTGTAAGGTCAATAGAAATGGATTATTATCAGCAGTAGCAATACTCTTCAAAAACAACCCATCATCAGGATCATGTGTTACGGTTACATCTTGATCATTACCAAAGTAAATAATACCACCGTCAGCCAGATATAGGTCAGACCATTCTGCTGAAGCTGTACCAAGTGAATCTCCATCAGCAGAAGATGGATCAGAGCCACCAAACCCTGTTGCAGTACCGCTATTCGCAATCGTTGCTCCAGAAGCAATTGTCAATGTACTTCCCGAAAGAACAGTGAATGTATTGGCAGTAAATTGAAAATCATCAGCTCCTGATATTTTAATATCAATTTGATCATCCGTATCTGCTGTAATTGTCGTATCAGCATCAGCATCTAAAATCAATTCTTGTCCATTTACATCCAGCGTGCCTGGCGTTACTAGATTACCACTTAATTTTGCAGAGGTTATTGTTGAGTCACTAGGAGTACCAATAGCTAACTGTTCTCCTAATACTACTCCAAAGAAAGTGTCTGTAGAAGCAGGAGCAGAGGTAAATGTAATATTTGTGCCGGAAACTGTATATGTAGTTACAGGCTCTTGAAGAACACCGTTTATGCTTATGATTAAAGCAGCTTCAGTGACAGGAGTGACAGCAATACTATTTGTTGTCAACGCAAATTGTGTTGTAGAACCATCAAAACTACTCGAAACAGAATCTAGTTTCTGATAATTTCCGTGTAACGGTGATTTTCCTATATATGGCATATTCTATTCCTATACATCCGTAGTTTTCCTCTAAACAGGCAACGCTGGAAGACTTTGTGCTTTTAACTTTTTATTAAGTTTCTCTGAAAATCCCGGCAGCATTTCTTCCACTACAGATTTCATTGTTTCAAACATAGCCCGTTGTTGAACTATTGCACCATTATGAAGTCTTTGCATACCTGTAACATTAATAAGACCTCTATGACCTTCTTTTGATTCTTCTTCTGTAGTTTGTCCCAACAATCCAGCATCAATTAATGTTTGTTTATTATATGTTACAAAATTATCAAATTCAGTTTGAATCATTTTTCCGTATACTTTATTATCTTTTGATTGCTCAGAAAGTGCTATTTGCATGGTTCTAGCAAGCATAGCATCGTCATACTCATCAAATGCTGATAAAGAGCCATCAGCATGAATATCTCCGTCTTCATCAACAAGAAAAACTATTTCATTTGATGAACCCCGTCTAGCACTAATGCCAAGCATATTACCATTAGAATCAATATCACCACTTTCACCATCAAAGAAGAAAAACGTAGAACCACAGTTTGTGCCTGTAGATTTACCACTAGAATAGGTATCGTTATGAATACGAAATTCTAAAGCATTAACATTACCGCTTTCATTAGCAGCAGCTATAACTGCCCCAGCTCCAGTAGCATGTTGTTTATGAATCCAAAAATATGTATCTGTCTCAGCTACGCCTGTATAACCATGAGCAACATCAGAAGATTTTAGCTCTAATATATTATTATCGTATGAAGTTTGGTTAATACACAATCCAGAATCCATGTTGCCAGTAGAGTCATCATTGATGCAGACTTTTCGGTTCGTAGAATAAATAGGTCTACTTCCACCAACCGCAATACCTAATTCATCTCCTCCTACGCTGAACAGTCCTGTATCTGGATCACCAGTAAAACTAAGTGATGGAGCTCCGACAGTCCCCGAAGCAACTTGAAAAATACCATTAAAATCAAGACCTGTATCAGCGACATGAGTTAATGTAATATCTTGATCATTACCAAAATATATAATACCGCCATCAGCAAGATACAAATCAGACCACTCCAAAGAAGCAGTACCCAGAGAATCCCCATCAGCAGAAGAAGGATCAGAACCTCCAAATCCTGTAGCAGTGCCACTATTCACAATAGTAGCACCAGAATCAATTGTTAATGTTGCACCAGATAAAACACTAGTATCGGTAGATATATTAGCAAAATCAGGTGGAATTCCTTCAAACAACAATCTCTCACCAGCATCTACTCCTGACGCACTGGCATCAAGAACAATGTTATCTCCAGCATGAGTTGAAGAACCATCGGTACCATTCAAAGTTACAGGCAGATTAAATGAATCTGTTCCTAAACCACCCTCTTCTATTCTTGTTACTGCCATTTTAGATTCCCTTATACATCCGTAGTTTTACCCTTAAAGGTATCATGTGTTTTCAACTTAGCATATGCAGCTGCCGGAGTTGCCGCATCATCGACATTATGTGCGAATTTAAATTTATCTACAGCAGGAGCTGTCATTCGTACTGGACTATCAGCACCACGAGCATCAGCATCTTTATAAACAGCTACATCAACCATCATAAACCAATCTGATTCGCTATCCTTTTTGCATATTCTAACATCAGTTACACGAACATATCCATCTGCATGTTCGATTCCGCCTTGCAACGGTATATTCATTTTAAAAGCCATTCTATTCTCCTTTAATTTAACAACTCGTTTTTAGATAACAATAATTCAATATCATTCTTATCTAATATTCTATTTGCCTTATCTTCACCAACTGCCTCTACTGCTAATTCATAGACTGCATTTAAAAGGTTCTCATGTCTTTCATATTGCTGCCAGATAGCACCGTTATGAAGTCTTTGTAATCCTGTAATACTAATAAAATGATTGGGAGTACCGTCTTCTTCTCTACCAACAAGTTCCATATCAGCAAGTTTTTCATGGTTGTATGCAATAAACTTATCAAATTTACTGTCTATAATTCCCTTACCATGCGATAAATCCAAGGCTCTTGATATGTGAGCATCCTCATAAGCATCGTATGCACCTTGATCAGCACCATCATAATAAATATCACCATCCCCCTTTACTAGAAATTTTGCATTGCCACCGCTTCGAACCGAAAGCATATTATCATCAGCGCCCGGAACTGCTCTACTAGTACTGCCATCTGTTTTATAGGCATCTATCTGTACTGTTCCTACTCCACTTGTACCATTGGTAGTATTAGCCTCTCCAGAATTACCACGCAAAACTAATCCGCCTGTAGTTTCACTAAATCCTTCAATAAGCGCATTTCCTGCTGTACTATTACCTTTAGAAATGTGGAGATAAGTGTCTGCCTCAAGAACACCCGTAAAGGGGTGAGCAATATCAGAAGATTTTAATGCAAATATTTGATTGTCTTGGCCGCCCTGATTTATCGTCATTCCAATAGTTGAATCACCATTTGCTGTTTCATTAAGATGAAATTTAACGCTCTCAAAAATCGCAGTCGTATCTCCACCTGTAGCAATACCCAGTTTTCCAGTAGCTGACAAAAACATGCCTGTATCAACATCATTAATAAATGCATAAACTGGAGCTGCGGCTGTGCCGTTAGTCTCCATTCTCTGACAGCTAGATTCCCAACGAACTGCGGCCGTACCAGCTACGGTGAGTCCAAGTTGATTAGCGTTGACCCTATATAGACCACTATCTGTATCTGAGGCAAAAGTTAATGATGGCAAACTAGCACTACCATTTCCTACTGATAATGCTCCCACAGAACTTAAAGATGCTACTGTTGCGGCTGCTTCAGAAGCACCCAACATAAATTCTAATCTTGTAGCATTACTTGAAGAACTATGATCTCCCTCCGCAACAGCTTGAATTGCAGCAGATACTAAAATAGCATCCGTGCCTGTACCTTCATCCGGCGCTTGAAATGATATTTTTCCAATAACATCATTCGCAGCCATATCAGTTTCACCTGTCTGTAAAACAAGGTTGATAGGTTTATCATCTGCTGTCGCAGTATGTTTCAATAGAAGTCCAGTGTCAGCACTGTGAGTTAGTGTAATTTCTTGATCATTACCAAAATAAACTACACCACCATCAGCAAGATATAGGTCAGACCATTCGGCCGAAGCTGTTCCTAATGAGTCTCCATCAGCAGAAGACGGGTCAGAACCACCAAATCCAGTGGCTGTACCACTATTTGCAATAGTAGCACCAGAAGCGACTGTTAATGTACTTCCCGAAAGAACTGTAAATGTATTGGCAGTAAATTGAAAATCATTGGCCCCAGCTATCTCAATATCAAGCTGATCATCTGTATCCGCTGTAATACTTGTATCAGCATCAGCATCAAAAATTAATTTGCCGCCATTTAAGTCTGAAAAATTTCCTTGGTCGGGATTTCTTCCTAGATATGGCATATTATGTTATCTCCATTATTGATAGACAAACATCAACTGCACCACTTCCAAAGACTCTTAATAGGTCTGTGGTCTGTAACACAATCTTATTACCAGACATTATTTCTAAACTTGAATTGCCAGGAATTGGAGCAGTTGTAATAAGTTCAACATCGGCATTTGTTTCTGTATCACTTGTATCAGAAGAAACTGTTACTGTTGCGGTAATTGCATTAGCAGTGGTATTACCTATCATCAATCCTAATACGATTGCCGTTGTGCTACTTGGCACAGTATATACTGTTGCTAGTGTTGTTACTCCAGCCTTGGTTTTTAATTTAAATGTATTTGCCATATTTTTATCCTAAAGCTATTGCAAGTGCGGTTGCATCCCCCGTAGCTAAATCAGTTATTAAACTTACATCCACTCGTTTAAGAGTCCCAGCATCACTAATCAGAAGTTCATCCGTAGTAGCAACACCACTTGAAAGAGCAGTTTGTCCACTAATTACGTTATTATTAAGCATACTTCCTTCAACTGCGGTAGAAGCAATTGTTATTGCTCCGGCATTACTAATAGTTACATCACCACTTACTGCTACAGGATTATAGTTTGTTCCGTCAGCAACAAGTATGTAACCAGATGTGTTTGTTCCCATAATAAGGTCATCACCAGAGATAGTTAAATCGCCTGTTACAGTAGCACCAGTTTCAGTGGTTTCAAACTTCTTACCGGCACCACTACCGCCTCTCCAATATAGTTCTTGACCAGCATCAACATTAAATACAGCAGCATTTGCGCCTGATGTGTCTTCAATTACAATATCTGCGGCTCCTTGAAGTTTAAGATCGCCTGTGCCAGAGTCTTTAATGTAGCTATGAGAACCGTCATGGTAAATTTCTAGATCAGAACCAGTACCCACTAATATCTTAGCATCATCTGGGAAAAGAATATCATCTGTTCCTGTTGGGATTGTGAATACAGTAGTATCAGCATCATTTTTGAAGGTGATATCACTTGTGCTGCCTTGGCCGGTTAAAATAAGGCCTTCAGCAGCGGTGTAACCAATTGCTGCATTATCACCAGAAGCAGTGTCACCACTAGGTTCAAAGGTTGTTGAAATGGTCTCAGCTGCAAATGTTACAATACCTGTACTTGCTATTGTTATAGCAGTTGTTGCACTTGAAGCACCAATAGTGCCTCCATCTTTAATTACTATATCATCTGCAAAAGTAACAACTTCGTCACCAGCAATAGAAATTGCAGCAACCTCAGCAGAACTATTTTTAATTGTTAGATTTCCACCATTATTTGTTAGAGTACCATAAATGGTTCCACCATCTTTAAGATAAATATCACCACCATTGGCATCAAGTGAAATATCTCCTTCAATATCAACAGTTAAATCTGAAGCTTTAGTTATACTACCCCCAAGTGCTATATTTCCACCAGAAGTAAATACTGTACCTGTTTCATTGGGTAAAGTTATTGTTCTATCTGCTGTCGGGTCTGTAACAGTTAATGTCGTTTCATGTGCATCAGCTGTTGCACCCTCAAATATAATATTCTCAGTGAATTTGTTTGTCGCAGTAATACCCGTAACATCAGAAACTAAGTTATTGAACTCGATTCTGAAATCTTCTAAACTATTCGTTGGAGTTACTGAACTCGCAGCTATTGCCATGAACTATATTCCTTCTTGTTCTTATATTTATACATCATATTTATAATCCTAAACTTATACATTTGGATAATTGATGTTAATATTATCATCAGTTGCAAGTTCAAACCTGAATCTTCCACCAGCGTCCGTTGAAGAACCATCTGTACCGTTCAATAATAGAGAACCATTCGTTTCATCTTCTAAATCTAATGCACCATATTCAGAAATCAAAATATCAGACGGCCGGACAATTGGTTGTAAAGTAGAATTAGTAAAATTCTGGAATGGTATCGTGCCGCTGTTAAGATTATCCTCAACAATTATTCGATCACTCTCTAATTCTAATTTATTATTGGTTCCAAATCCTGTTTTACTCTCAAGAATTATATTATCCCCATGAGCTCCAGATGCAGTTGAACCATCCTCTTGCATGAAGAAACCACTTTCTCCACTCTCTTCTAGAATTATTGCTGTATTACTTACCGGCGTTGAACCACCTGTCGGACCCAAACCATCAACTAAATGAGAATCTATAACCAACAGTGAAGGTCTAATAAGATCAGACATAGTAAAGAAGTCATATTGCACAACACTCTCACCAATAATTCTATGGCCAGCAGCTGTACTAGAACTGTCTATACCGTTAAGAACTAGAACATCGCCTGCATTTTCTGAAACCTCTGCAACTATATTCTCACCCCCATTTGAACCATCTGAATCAGTTCCATTTAAAATAATTTTATCAGCTGAAGTTCCTGTCCATCCTGTAGTTGGTTGCTCTAATATAATAACATCAAATTCTGCCACAATATTATCGTTAGAATAATTTCCTATATTCTCAAATGTGAAACTTGAATCATTATTGGGATCAGCTGCATCTTCTAGAATAAAGTTCTCTCCAGCATCTATAGGATATTCACCCCGAATTACTTCATCAGGCCCATGTCCTGTAGTGGTGGAAAGTCCCACTTGAAAATTATCATTATCTACTAAAATATATCCACTCGTTGCAGTTCCTTTTTCTAACTCAAATCTAGAAACTTGATTAGGAAATGGATTTCTACCAAATGTCACTAGGCCTGTTGATAGATGTCTTGGAGTAGGTTGTGGTATATGTATTTTTCTTGAAATAAAAGTAACAAGAGAAACATCGTGATTTGATCCACCGCCCTTCAATGAAGTTTCAAGTTGTTGCGAACCGCCATCCTCATTCAACAAAGTATTAAGTACTTGATTTCCTTGCAATCCAATCTTGTTGAAAACGATTCCAGCAGAAGCATCTTCCAACTCCATAGAATCTCCAGCATTGGTAGAATCTGAATCAGTACCATCTAGAAGAATATCATCACCGGCATCTGTTCTTGTTACATGGTCGCTATCCTCACTACTGTTCATAACAAGATTAGCAGAAACGGCTACAGACTTCTCTGATATAATTCTGTCGTTGGCATTTGAAGAAGAGGAATCTGTACCGTTAAGTTTAATAACGCCATATCCTCCAGCATCAGTATCAGTACCATCTTCAAGTTGAACGCCAGTAAAATCATTGAAGTGGAATATTGGAGTTTCTTCTATGACATAAGAACCAGTATTAGAATAACCCTCTACAATAATCTGATCTGTTGCATTTGTGGATGAAGAATCTGTACCGTCCAGAACTATATTATCTCCAGCATTAGTCCCGGCTCCATCAGTACCGCCATGTTCAATAGCAACCTCAAATATTTCAGATGCATCAAGAATAATAGAATCACCCTCAACTTTAAGGTCTTCTGAACTCTCTAGAACTATATGTTCTTCAAATGCACCATTCACAATATCAACAACACCAAGACGGCGTTTAGTAACTTCAGAGAATAGAATTTCAAATGTAGAAGCAAGTATTGGTGAGAATTGATCAGCAGGAGCCGTAACACCAAGATCAGAGAACCAACCACCACCAAGAGAAGAACCAGCAGCTTGCACCGCAGCAGAAATAGACGATGCAACTTTAACTTTACCAAATGGCGCCCAACCGGCCGGATGAACTGCTTTCTTTAATTGATTAAGATAACTATTTACTCCAAATCCAGATTGTACCTCATAAGAAAATTGTTGATAATAATAAGAATCTTGAATTCTATTTAAATCTTCGCCAATAAGACTTTCTATATTAGTACTATAGGACTTGAGGGTTTCCATAGTAACATCTATTGTAGATGTGCCCTTTGCAATATTAGCCTTTACAATTGTTCCTGTCGCTCCGCCAGAATCCGTGATAGTAGTTGGATGCTGGGCAATACCTGTTGCACCATCAAAAAAATCTATTGCTGATTGATGAATAACACTGTCACCACCATTTGTACCATCAGAATTTGTACCGTTAAGTGCAATTACACCATCGGCTGCATCCACATCCTGTAACAATTTTGCATTCTGATCTTCTCTATCAGTATCAGAATCCTCATTTAAAATAACACCATCAGAACTGTCACCGCCTTCTAGACGAATATTATCTTCAGCATCACTTGAGTCGGAATCCGTTCCATCAAGAACAATTCTTTGAAAATCACCATCTGTTCCATCTAAAATAATAGTATTATTATCGCCATGTTCCTCGTTTAATAAATCATCACCGGCATCAGTTTGTGAGCTATCTGTAGCATTAAGAATAATAGTACTAGGTTCAGTATCTTCAAATGAATTGGTTATTAACTTTGTTCCAACACCACTTAATCTATCAACTACTTTTGAAGATGTAGTATCGGCTAATAAAGTTTCCTCAAGAACTATTCTTTCTAATTGACGATCTTCTCCATCACCGCCAAGAGAAACAGCTGTTTCTGATAAAAGAATATCTCCTGTTCCATCCTCATTTGCAACACCATCACCGACGTTGGTTCCATCCCTTGTATTATATTCTAATTGTAATGGCGGGAAAAATGAATCATTGGGGGATTCAAGAACAATAGCACTTCCTAATGTTTCATCTTCACCACCTTCAAGAACAATATAACCATGTTGCCACTCATCAGCATCTAAAACTATTTGATTACCATCAGCATCTACAATATTATCTTCTTCATCTATTGACCGATTTATTCCAATTGTAGTAACCTTAACATCATTACCAACTCTCAAATTATCTTCAAGAGCAATTCCTTCGTTATCACCAGTTTCTAGTGTTGATCTTACAACATCTTCAAAAGTTGTAGTTAAAACATTATTAGTTGAATCCCATCCCTTGACTATTCCTGTATGAGTAGTGAGAGTATTTGCAGCAACAAAAGTTCCTGATACATCTTTCAAAGTAAAGTTTGCACGAAACTCCATGTCTGGTGCTGTATTATAATTAAATCCCTGATTGGTTATTTCTACATCACCAACAGCACCAATGTTATCTGTTACTGCAAGTAGGGCTGATCCAGTACCAGTGGTTGTTGTTGATACAGCAGCAGTAGGAATAGTTCTATATCCAACTCCACCAGTTTTAATAAAAACTTTAGAAATTCCACCACTATAATCTGTTGTCTCTTCTATTGCAAATCTGTCGGAGTCAGAACCATAGGTATCTTTACTTGTCTGATTTATAGACCATTCCATAACCATATCATGACCAGCATGAGAATCAGCAACATCATGAAAAGCTTCCAGTTCTAGTTTTCCACCATCATCAGTCTTATCCGAATCTATTCCATTCAATACTATACTTCCAGTAGAAGCAACTCCTGATTCTACTTGAATAACTGTAGCATCATAAACATTATCTAAAATAAGGCTTTCACCATTAAGTCCAGTAGTTCCTCTTTCCATTTCAATAGAAAATAATTCAACATGTTCTGTCGTACCATCTTCCGAAATAAGAAAATCACCAGCATCTGTAGATTTTGTATCCGTACCATCCAATACAAATGAACCATCAATAACTGAAACAAATCCACTAGCTGTAATAGTATCAGTATCAGAAGTTGTAAATGTTAAAGGATCACCAACTTCATGTCTGATTCCAGCGTCATCTACAACAATATCACTTACTGAGCCTGGAATAATGTTTTGAATTCGTGCGGTTGCTAAACCATTACCAATAGAAGTGTTTGTATCAAATTCAATATCTTGAGCTTCTGTGTATAAAGCACTTCTATTTGTAACTACACCAGTTTCCACTATATTTTTAAGAGTAAACGTAATAGGAATGTCTTGTACAGTAGACGTTGTTTGTAAAGTCTCACCTTCGGTAAAAGTAAATTTGGTGCTAATAGAATCTGCATTAAGTTCAAATTCTACAATTGCAGCGCCACCTTCAGAAAATGAAGTTGCCGATGCGATAATTGCTGTTGCACCAGAAGTTTTACCTAGTATAGTTGTACCAATTGTTTCTTTTACATCAATATCTGTAAGAGGAGCAGCACGCATAATTGTTTTGTTGCCCCACTTACCATCAGAAGCCCTCATCATATATTTGTTTGGATACAATACATCGGCTGTTTCACCAAGTAACATACGCATGAAAATCTTATGACCTTCGGATGTTCCCTTGGCCCGATATAACTCACGAATATTTTTTACTAACTTTCTTTTAGATAATCCATCTGCTAACCTATTCGGTATTGCATTCATAAATTCATCACGGAAATTATCTAGAAAATCATAAATGGTATTATCAACATCAGCATAAGATAACAACTGTTGTATATTCTGTACAGGATTGGCACGATATCTAACAACTGTTCCTGTTGCACCAGAAGTTCCGCCTGTTATGGTTTCTCCTGTTATAAATTTTTGTTGTGATGTAATGAAGAGTCTTGGTTTGGTAGAATTTCCTAAATCATCTACAAGAACTGTTGCGGTTGCATTTGATGTTCCACCAGTTATGGTTTCCCCTGCGTCAAACTTACCATCACTTCCAGCACCCTTTTCTAAAACAATTTTATCGCCATTCACATCTAACGCAAAAGATTTTGTTTCTAATTCTAAAAGAACATTATCTACATCTGATTTAATACGAAGTTCGCCGGCTTCAAGATATTGATAATAGTGTTTTAGAAAACGAGAAAATACAGGATGATCTGCCTGAATAAAATCTGGCAGCTGCCCATCTATTTGAGTACTAATTTTAGTAGTCAGATTTCCTGATGGAGCAAGATCAAAATCTTTTTCTCTGAATGCCATTATTTAATAACTCGCTGTTGATGGATTCGCAGGCCTTGGTACATAATCAGTACCAGCAGCACTGTCACCTACTGCAACAGTATCGACTTCTCCTGTTATTATCGTATTTACAAAATCTATTTCTAATATCTGATTACGGAGTGGAACAATGTCTTTGGAATTGGGAATTGCAGTAATACGAATTTGAGTAGAGGATTCACCATCAACTAAATCAACAGAAGTAATATAAATTGAATTGATAGCAATTTTTCCTGTTGAATATGTTATTGTTCCGGCAGTCGCATCAGCATAAACTCTAGCACCAGCAGAAATATAATACAATCTCAAATTTCCAGCACCATCATCATCAAAGTAATGTAGATTAGTAGTATCACCGCTAATATAAAATGCTGATGAAGTAATAATACCACCAGCAGATTTATTATGTTCAGAATGAGGATTATAAAATGCATTATTAAAATTAATAGTATACGATGTTGCAGCAGTAGTGGTTGGAGTAAATTTTTGTGTCAAAGTTATATTTGTTGTATTACTCGTAATTGCAGTATTCGTATTATCAATAAGAGCTAAAACTTTTGAATGTCTAAACAATCCGTCAAACTGGCCCAAATCAGAATCATCGTAATCTTGTAAAGTAGTTGAAACCAAAGATTCTAATTCTGAAGCTGTTGATGTTGTTGCACTAGTATTAAATTTAAATATTGTGCTCAATATTAATTGAGTTGTTGTTGGATCAACAATAACAGGCGTAGTTGATGCAATAGTATATGGAGCCAAATCTTTAACCAAATTAGTTTTTTCAGCTGATGTTAAATTAAGTCCAGTAGTTGATTTAATAGAAATAAAGACCTTACCATATTCTGCTGTACTTACGACACCAAGACTAGAATCGAATGAACCACTCTCTCCACCAAACACTGATACAGATTGCGTTTTCGGAAATAATTTTTTTGCATAAACTTTATAATCTTCGGCAGTAACGCACCTTCCTTGAGATGCATAATCAAGTGGAGCATTATATTTAATGGATTTGATAGACTCACCATCAGAGCCGCCAGTGGCAGTTGCCACGGTAGCAACTGCAACATCCGTAATTGATGCAATGGCTCCAGAATTTTTAAATACCGCTGCACCATTAGCCTCATCTTTATTACTTACAACATAGGTCATAATTACAATATTATCATCTGACAGTGCAACACCAACAATACCATCTCCAAAATAAATCTCAAATCGTCCAGCTTCAACTTCCTGTAAAAAATATACTTTACTGCCAGTTCCCACTTGTGTTATATCTGTTGCCTCTGTATATGTCGAAGTAGTTGTATCAGATGAAGAGGTTTGTACCTTAACGGTAAGAGTAGTTGTATCTGCTCGATTGTCCCTTAAAAGAAATCTTTGATCCGCATCAGAAGTATTAACAGTATATCTTGTCGTTACAAAAGTTCCCTCGTAAATATCAATATCATTAAAAGTTATACCAGAACCAATATTAGAAGCAGTTACATCTGCGGCAGTAACAAACTGATAATCTGTTCCATCAACAGTGGTTGTAAAAACTTGTCCAGCTGACATTGTTGCAGAGGCAAGTGTTGGTGCATTTAATGTCACATTAACAATAGCAGTTGCAGCTCTAGCAGATATGGGAACATAACCTAAAGTCTTTGCATGAGAAACAACACTGGAACGTAAGGATGCACTGTCTAAAAACATTTCGTTAGCAAGCATGTTTGCATTAAATCCAAGGTAATGCGTATTGTATGCAAGAACATCCAATAATGCACTCATACCAGAACCTTCAAAATCATAGTCCTTAAATTCTGTTTGTCCTCTAAGGAAAATTTTTAGATTATTCTTTACCTCATCAAAGTCAAATTCTGTTACGTTTAGTCTTGTGTCATTAACTGCCATTATCGTAATCTCTCTAGAAATAATGTTAGGTCTACTAATTCTGTCGGCATATTCACAATGTAAAATTCTACTGATACTTCATATGCATTACGATCTAAATTAGGATACGCAATGACATTAGTTAATCTTGCTCGGGGCTCAAAATTTTCAATAACATCTTCTATTTTTCGTGTAAGAATATGTGCTGTTAAAGGAGTCATTGGTTCAAACAATATACCTCTTACACCAGAACCTATTTCTGGATGAAAAGGTTTTTCGTAATGATTTGTCAATACAAGATTTCGGACAGCACGCTTTACAGCTTGAATGTTCGTTACTTTATTAACATCATTGTTTGGTGTTTTTTTACCGAAAAATAAATCCAAGTCTGTATACGGTTGAGCTCGGCGATCACTAAAATTTTTACTTTGTGAATCAGTAAATCCGCCCCAATCACTTGGCTCTGATCCTTGTCCTGTTGGCATTCCTTGCATTATAGACTCCTGTTTTTACTATTTATAAGATGTCTCATAATTATCTGCAATATTAACTTCCGATATTACTGCTTCAATGTTCTCATGCCAATAATTTAAAAATCTGTGTACTCTTGGATACTCTGGTCTTATGTCTGCTGTCTGCCAAATAAACTCTTGAAGTATATGAGTATAGTCCGGCATCCAATATAGGACATTCAAAGTTACTATAGTATTTCTTATTCGTATCATTGTTAAACAGGACCAGCATAATTTGGATCATAGTTATCTAAATAATAATATGATACTGTAAACATAGTTGGCTGGAAACGGCGGCTTGATCCTTTTGTCTTTTCTACATATTCTCGTAGGTTTCCTGTAATAGTAATTTCTTTGCCGGATAATGTATAAGTATCAAAACCTGATGTAACATCTGGGCCGAGGCCTTTGGGAGCTATGGTGGCGGTTCTAATTCGCGTTCTCGTCTGGCCTTTGTTCCGGCCGAATTTGATTATCCTAGAGAACTTCCATTTCCCGCTAACTCGGCGCATTTCGTGTGGAGTATTTTGAAGAGTTATTTTATAAGTTTTACCTGACTTAGTTACGTCAGATTCTCTAAATCTTTCGTATGTTCTTTGTGGTTGACTAGTAATTCCATCAGATTTTTCTGGATCAACAGTATTAGCACGTTCTGAATAAGTTAACATTTCTCCGCCTCCAGATTCTACAATTTCTTCAGTTTTTTCAGTAGTTGTAGTTGTCTCTTCTCCTCCCGTTGTTGTTGTAACCATATTTTTCGCAGTTGATGCTTTTACTTTAGTAACTTGGCCCGGAGCTCCTTCTGAAGAATAACCTATATCAAAACTTGTAGTTTCTTCTGATACTTTGTATGGGCCAGTATCAGAGGTTGGTACTTCTTCACCAATTTCATCGTAAGATGCGAAAGTAGTTTCAACAGCAGTTTTCGCCTCAGTAAAATTTTCATTTTCAAACCAATCAGAAGGTTCTTCTTTTTCTGAATCAGCTTTTGCTTGTAATACTTCAACTGCCTTTTGTATAGCTTCACCTCCGGCAGCTGGAACTGTGAAGTTAGGAACAGCAGAACATAAATCCGTTCCGCCTGTTATTGCTGATGCAGCATCTGAAACTAAACTATCTAAAGAAAATCCACCAGCAGTTAATGCACTACCGAACTTTGATGTAACATCAGCAAGCAAAGTATTATGTGCGCCACTACCAATAGACATTCCTGATAAACTAGTCAGTTGTGCTTGTAAATTAACATCAGGAAGTGATGGTAATTCTGGAATCATTGCTTTGATGTCTCCTACTAATGCAGTAACATCAGTATCCAAAGTAGCTTTAAGAGCTGATGCATCAACTTCCAATCCATCAAGAGCACTGGTTATCATGGATTCAAATTTAGTTTGAATTGCATTAAACTCTGGACTTGCGCCACATAAATTTGGAACTTTAAAATCAGCCATGTTTAATCTCCAGCAAATACATTAGAACTTCCAGTTGCAACACTTGTACATCCAGTAATTAAATCACCTATTCTTCCACAACCCTTACCATTAATTTTAACAGTAGATGAACCACTTGTTATTGGAGCTGCATGAGAAGGACATGGAGCAGGGGGTTTAACATGAGTGGTATTATTATCTCCTTCTCTAGAAATGCCTGTGCCATTCACTTTTACGTTATCGCTCCTTTGATCTCTTTTCATAGCAGAACAATGAGTAACATCGTCATCCACTGAATCACCTCTACAAACTGCGGGCACGTTCTTTCTCCATTAATTTTTGTAACCTAGTATTCCAAGCAGCCATTTCAATATGTTGTTCCTCTGTATGTTCTCCATCCTCACCCTCTGGTTCTGGAATATCTGGTAAAAATTTAATTACATGATCAAACTCATTTGGTATATCTTCATAATTATCAAATGTTGTTAACTCTCCGTTTATGATAAATTGAAATTCTGCCATTAGTTCAAATTAATCAATGCAGAATCTATATCAACTTCTACACTTACATCCAAATCAAGAGTACCAGTTACAACTGACGTATGACTTGCTTTAAATGTTTCTGTGACTAATCCTTCTGAATATATTGTTAATCCATCTGCTTCTGTCTTAACATCCATTGCAGTTGCAGATTTCATATTTAGTTTATCACCAGACTTAAATGTTGTTATTCCTGATAGAGTTGTTGTTGATAAATTATTATTAGCAACTATAGTAATATCACCAGAAGTTCCAAATGGTGCTTCAGAATATGTAGGCCCAGTTGCAGCAATCTTAATAGCATTTTGTACACTCAAACTACTAGTATCATTTATAAGTCTGACTTCAGATTTTTCAATTATCGTATCTATGTTTCCAGTAATTCTACTTTTTACATCACCATTAATTTGATAAGCATGATTGCCCCGTATTTCTTCTTCCCTATTTCCACCACCTTCGCCAGCACCAACCTTAACACGATGGTTCTTGTGTATTTTTTGAGTATAGTTACCTTCTACCTCTAAATGATAATCTCCTTTGATAAGCTCTCTTACTGTTCCCTTTATTGTTAAATTAACGTCACCAGTTATAGAAACATTTGAACTACCAGCAACAATCTCATAATTATCACCAATTATTTTAACGACCTTTGTACCTGTAGGATGTATCTCTTCAAATGTTCCAGAAGTGTGTTGAGTAAATAATCTTTCGGCGCCGGGAGAATCATCTATCTCATGTATATGACCAGACTCACTTTCATGAACATGGTTATATGGATATACACCAGAACGATATACCTTAGTATTTTTTGTTATGGATTTGGGGTGAGGTTCATTCCAAAATCCACGAGTCTCTTCAACCGCCTCATCAGATACTTGTTTGAGGTGAGGTTGTGTAGCTGTAGGAACACCAGTTCCTTTTACACCTGTTTTTTCACTGTCATCATCGACACCAACAGTTTCATCATCTTTAGTTGGATCACCACGCAATCGATTCAATCGTCTGTTAATAAGAGAATTATGTGTCTCTGATACACGACCTCGGGCCAATCTATTAGTATCTGATTCACCTACTTCATGACCAGACTTCACAGTATAATCTTCACCATCTACAGGATATGGCCCATAGGTAGGCAATCCAGCATACGCTGTTTGATTGGTAAATGGGCTACGAGGATCATTAAACCCTATTGAATAATCTGCCTCTGTATCAGGTATGCCAGGTAATGAACCTATAATAACAGGCTGCTGTTTTTCTTGTGCATCTCTAAAGAAACCGATTACCCAAGAGCCTTCAACAAGAAAAGAAGGAGTACTGCCCAACCCTTGCATAGAAGGGTTTGTCACAGGATGCATAACGTGGGCCCACGGCAAATCAGCAGTAGGAAGTTCAGTTAAATCTTCTG
>VTLG01006089.1_pt1 | contig 23945 bp, 31 predicted proteins | sample 4694571 | NCBI WGS metagenome assembly VTLG01 (sample SAMN12604809, study PRJNA352737) | marine metagenome | biome: ENVO:00000447; feature: ENVO:00000209|ENVO:00000569|ENVO:01000036; material: ENVO:00002151; isolation source: viral sequences binned using virsorter ...
CAGAAGACCAGGGCGTTATCTCCAAAGCTTTACCCAAATCGTCTAACATTTGGTGAGGAGGAAATATAGATTCTGCTGCGATAGTTCCTATAGCAGAACCTTCTCTATCTACAATGTATTTAGACACAAGAAACATACGCCAAATTTGGTCAGCGTACCTGTCAGTAAGCTCAACATCATCTATATCCCTACCCAATGCTATGTCTTTTGCAGCTTGAAAAACTACGTTACCCGTGGGTACGAGTGCTGCATAAGCAATTCCAAATTTAACAGCTTCCCATTTTTTCCCCGCTTTATATTTGTGTACTATTTCTCTACGCATAAGGTCGAGTTGCTTCAATGCGTATGTCTTTAACGTATAGAACACCCTACCATCAGGAGCCATTAAATATTTTAAAGGCATTTCCGAAAGAGATATAGGTTGGACTTCTGCTAATTCAGACCAAAGCCAAAGCTTTACATTATCAGAAATATTACCAGAAGCTAAATCATCCACAAGAGCTTGGTATTCGTTTCCAAAAGCTAGTTCATATTTTTCTTTAAAAGCTTTTCCAAGTTTGCTATCAGGGTTCTTTACCATAGACTTAGCTACATTAGAACCTCTGCGTAAAGCAGCTTCTAACACTACGTTTTTACCAAAACGGTCTATGTGCCTAAACCCAGATAAAGTAAACAAACCGTGCATAGCTTCTGCAAAAAGTTTTTCGTTCACGAACTCTTCTGCAAGCACCCTGTCTAAACCTAAAGACTGCATCGTTACTCTAGCCCCTTTAAGGGGGTTTAAATTTGTAATAATTGCGGGGAGAGTGTGTCGCATTCCTTGAGTAACCATAGCAGTAAATAAATCTCCGCCCTGCACTAAAGCCGATATAGGGTTAGCAATCGTAGTCATACTTGCTACATTTCTGTATGCTTGTATTACATCGCCAGAAGATTTTTCACCGTCTATAAAACGTGCTTTCAGCAGCATTTCTAATTCTTCCGCTGCTTCTGGCCCTAAACCTTCCTCGTCTTTCATTCTCTGTATAATAGTCCCTATAGATTCTTCAGAGTCTAAAGACATCCCTTCCCTACCGCCCTTGTTTACAGCATCTTGTCCAAAAAACTTTCTCTTTTCTATGTTGTGAACTGCGTTATCTACGTAGTCTATTAAAGATTTTATTGGGTCATCGTAGTACTTCATAAGAGATGGTGGAATAGTTTCTAACTGTCTTTTCTTTACGAAAGACAACCCAGTGTTATCTATCTTAGGACCATACCCACGTAAAACATTGTTTATAATTGCAGCCTCTTCTTGAGGAGGTAAATCTTTTTGGGGGTCAAACTTTCCTGCTTTTGCTAATTGATTTTTTCTAGCTTTAATCGCCCTGTCAATTTTATTTATCGTAGCCTTTCCACCCACCATATTTTGTATAGCATTTCGTAACCCTTCGGGGTCTCTAATAGTTCTAGGAAAATAATTTTCTAATTTATTTAAGTTCTTATAACCTGCGTTTACCAAGCCTTCATGTAAATCGTCTAAAACTTCTCGCACTTTTTTAAATTGGTCTAAGGCTTCGTTCCCGTATTTTGATAAAAGTATTTCAGCTTGTTTAAACTGTCCGTTAAAAAGATACCTTCCAAACGTGTCTCTGTCGTTAGTAGACATGACCGTACCTTGCTTCCCAGGAATAAGTTTTTTAGGATTTAAAGTTCCAAATCCGTTCACCAACTTACCAAAGTCTTGTACTCTGCTGTGGTATATAGCTGTCTTTACGTGAGATTGCATATCTAAATTTTGCAACCGACTCTTTAAACGCTGAGAAATAACTCCAATTCTTGTCGATAAAATACTGATGTAGTTATCTAAATCGCCTTCTTTACTTCTTTTTGTTGCAGTTACGCCTGACTCTGGTATATCAGCAAACAATCTAGCTTCTTCTATAGAAGGAACTTTTAACGTAACTCCAGAAACAGCAGTGTCGTCTAGAACTTGAAACCCACTTCTGCCAGTTTTTTCTTTTACTATGTTCATTATTTCTGAACGAGGAGTTCCTTTCTGCACTTCAGCAGTAATAATATCTTGGACTTCTTCGGTATTATTTAAGGCTACGCTTCTTTTACTTTCTGCAGTTTTTGATTTATTTTTGCTAAAAAAAGTTTTTTTATTTCTAATTTTTTTAAATGCTTCTATACCAGTTCTACCTGCGAAAACTAATGCAGGAGCAGCAACCGCCCCTATTAACGTATCTCTCGCTGTAGTACCTGCTTTTAATTCCCCGTCAATAGCAGCCTGTCTTAACACGCTAGTTTCCAAACCTAACAAAGCACCTATACCTGCAATAGCCTTATATGATTTACCGACAGGCGCAAGCGTAGTCGGAGTAGCTAATGTACCTGCCAAACCTCCCGCAATAGTCCAACCAGAATCAGCTTCTCCCGCCTCGATAACGTCTGCATATTTTTTATTTAGGTGTTCGCCTCGAACTTGGTTTATACGTTTTCTTCGTTCATTAACAGACAAACTTGCGTAGTCTTCTCCAAACTTTTCTTCTGCAGTTGCTATTAAACCGTATTGTTTAAAGTACCCAGGCGTTAAAGATATTTCTGTAGCAAGTATTGGGTACTTAGCAGACAGTAAAGTTTCTGCATTTTGCACATCGCTTTGAGCTTTCTCAAAACCAAAAGCTAATTTTCTAGTAGCACTAACGCTATATGGTTCGTCAGATGTTTCGTCTTTTTTAGGAGCAAATTCTACAGGAACATCGTCTGGTATTTTAGAAGGTGATGCAACTTTTTTCTTTTCTATAGCTCCTTGCTGTTCCATTTTTCTTACATAAGAAAACAATTTATTTTCAGAAGTATTTTCTGGAGCGTTTACTTCGTAAGTGTTACCTTCGGGAGTAGTTATTTCGTACAACATATAATATTAAACCTATGGTTTTTTCTTTATAGACCAATTTGAAAAAGTATCAGCAGGAATTCTTGAAAAATCTAATCGGTCTATGTTTGATTGAATTATGTTCAAGTCTTCTTCTGGTATTTCTATGTTTTCAGATGCTATTTTCCCAGTGTATTCTGTGTCTATACTTTCAATGCCTGGTTTATAAAAAGACGCATTACTATCGAATGTATTTGTGTCGAAAAAATAAGGACTTAATATGTTTTTCTTTTTGTCGGCATCAGTAATACGAGTAGCTTCTTCTACTAACTCTTGTACAGAAGCGGGTTGTCTTCCTGCTAGTGTAGCAGCGTTTATACGTGCCGAAACAAAAGCAGCAACGTCTTGCACAATACCTAATTGTTGTGCAGAATCAATTCCACCCGCTCCCGCAAGACCACTAAACCACCTACCAAAAGGCATTTGTTGAATCTCAAAATCTTTGGGTTCAAATTTACTTTTTGTGCTCACTAATGGCGGTTCATCTCCTACAAAATACGTATCGGTAGTTTCCATATCAGCCCCGCTTGTATTCACAGATACATCAACAAGGTGGTTAGAAGCTAGTAATTTTCTATACACTGCTTTGGTTAACATAGCATTAGGTTGTTCATATATTTTATCAAACACTTCAGTTTGTCGCATACTTTTCATAAGGTCTTTTCGAGCTGCATTTACTTCGGCTGTGTTTTTAGCATTTTTTGCCCGTATCCTAAACGCTTCTTCTTCTTTCTCCCGATTTGCTACTTCATAAGTATAGTTTTCCATATTTTTCGCAAAGTTTGCTGCTGTAAAAGAGTGACTTGCTATAGCTCTTTCCTCAGCTTTCTCAGCTCTTTTTTCAGCTTTTACGGCTCTTTCTTCCTGCTTTTCTGCCCGTTTATCTATCTTTTCATTTCGTGCTTTAGCTTCTTTATAGCGTTCCTCTTCTCTTTGATAACGAAGCACACTTAACGCTTCCGCAAGCGTAGGTTGTTTATTAGTAGTAGTTCCCGCACTTGGGTTTCGTTTTTTTGCAGCTTCTATTAAAGGGTTATAAAAAGATGTAGGTAATATGCTTGCCATGTTAGGTTGTCCTATGCTGTGTTATGTCACAAAAAAATCTGTTAAATCTAATTGTCTTTTTGGTCTATACTGGTCCATCATATTTTCAAAGAAAGTACTCGGACTAAAACCAAAACCCCCTGTTGGGCTAGTTCCTGCAGAATAAGCACTAAAACCTGCGTCTGCAAAGTCTCCTAAAGATTGCATAAACCCAGGCTGCGAGCCTTTTACATTTCTGTAATTTGCCATCGCACCTAAAGCACTTGCTAGTTTTTGTAGTTCTATATTAGTTAAGTCTCCAGATAATCCTCTTGCTGTGCCTACACCTTGCGTTCCAAAATTTCCAAAGCCACCGAGATAGCTCATATCAGCACCTCTAGCTCCCTGTAATCCAGCTAGAAAAGCAAGAGCGTCTTGTTGTGCTTTTGATTTTCTTGCTAGTTTAAAATCATCTAGGTCTCTGCCAACCCTAGCCATTTGGTTTGCAGTAGCACTTGACATACCCCCCGTATTAAACAACTGAGAAAAAGTATTAGCAGCAGAATCACTTGCAGTTCGGATATCTGCATCTACCCCTCCCATTAACGCAGTCATGAACGGACCTGTTGTAAAAAAATCTGGAGTAATTTGTTGGCTAAACAAATCAGAAACAGTTTGTGCTTGTCCTAAACCTGCATCAAACATATTCTGTATAGGTTGTGTAAAACTGTATCCCGCACCTCCAGGCCCATAAAAAGCATTTACAAAAGGGTCAGCGTAAGAACCCATCGACATTTCAAATGGACCTTCTGGCACACCGCCAGGGCCATATAAAGCTGCAAGCGTTTCTCTTTTACCTCGTTTAGCGTGTTTTTCTGCTGGAGTATCTATACCTAATAAATCTCCTGCAGACTTAAATAATTTTCCAAAGAAAAATTCTGGTTGCCCTGTTACAGGATTAATAGAATTAGTTTCTGAACCTACTTCGTATCTGCTTGGGTTTAAACCCAAAGCTTCCATACTGTCGTTTATTTGTTCGTTTACATTTTCTGGAAACATTTCTTTTGGCGGTATAACACGCTCTCCTTTAGACAAATGCCCTAGAAAGTTATCTCCGAACCTCCCTGATTTTGCAGCCGTGTTTACATTCATTTAATTATCTCCACCATTGTTTCTTTAATATTTTAATCTCTTCTATACAACCTTTGGGTATTACCGTATCAAACCCTAAAAATGTTTCGTCAGAGTGCCACCCTATAGAGGATACAACCTTTACATCCTTATCTGTTTCTTCCATTATCCAACAAGGAGTCTTTATTGTTGCTGTCTCTAAGTTTTTTGTAGACTCAAACCACCCTGTATTACTGCTCGTTATATCTTTCCAAGTAATCAACATGAGTGGCTTTGTCTTCAATAACTTGAGCGTTAGTTTGTCCGCCATTCATTACACTCTTTAATAAAATTTTATTCGATACTTCGTTAGACTTTACCATCTCGTTACGAAAGGACTCTACTGCTGCCCCTGTCTGCATCTGTCGTTGTGAGTTCTCTATAAGTAACATAGGGAACCAAGAGATAGCACATCGCCAATCTTCTATATCCGCATTAGTTTGTGGGTCTTTACCCATAACTTTTATGTACCAAGCACAATCAAACTTTTTGCAAGGTTTAAATTTATTTAACGGACAGTTATCTTTACATTCTATTTTCATCAGTACACGCATCTACATATTTTTGATAAGGAGAAAAATCTGTGATAGTTTCGTTGCGAATTGTATTAATAACAGGAAGTTTAGATTTATCAATGTATTCTATTTCACCTGTCGTATCGTACCACTGTACAATACTTACATCATCTGGAATTCCAGACATATCTATTTCTTCAAAACTTTCTCCGTCTTTGACTACTGTACCATCTATTCTTGATATACTTACTCTCATAATTAATCCTTTGTGCAAATAATTACATCAACAAATTGAACGTCTAAATTTAAGGTGTAGGTGTCAGAAAAACTGTGGGTGTGTGAACCACCAGGGCTTCCTGTTACGCCCCCAGTAGCAGTCCCACTAGTATTACCTGCACCATATACCGCACCACCCGAAGCGGCTACGGAACCTCTAACATGGTGAGTGTGCGTAGGTATTTGTGAAGAAGATAATGTAGTAGCTCCTGACGTACCTGAAATAGAAACTGTGTGGCTATCAAGAGCAGTTGTAAAAGCTACAGTACCTCCTGTACCTCCCCCACTACTTGACGTAATTCTTAGTGCTTTATTATCGTGTGTAACAGATTTTGTCCACCCCGTAGGTGCTGATGCTTGAGCAAACACCATTGCACTTCCAGAAGGTACATCTCCTCCTTCTCCTTTAGTTGCTATAGCCGTAGATATAGCAGCTAACTCTGCATCTATATCACTACCTTTAATAACCTTGGCTGCATCTCCAGACGCAAGGTTATCCTTCACACTAAAATCTGTTATTTGTGTATAATTACTCATACCTATTTATCCTCACGCCCTATCTTTGCAAACAATGACATTTGTTCAACGCTCATTGCGTTGCCGTTTGAATTAAAAGTTAACCCTAAACTTACTGTTCTACCCATTCTTGAAGCAGAGCTTTTTAATTTAGATAAAGCTATACCTCCAGAAAACTCTGATAAACCCCACTCCGCTACGTTCCACTCTGAAGCCGCACCTTTTTCTTCTATTTTTATTGTAGAAGAACTAGTAGCGTTACCTTGGTCAAAGTCCCAGTCTAAAGTTATTTGTTGTCCACTAGCTCCAAAAACTGTTACTCCCACATTCTTAAGTATTTTTAACCTAGATGTATCAAAGTCTGCGTAATTACTTGCCCACCTGCAACTATAAGTTTTTGCAGTCGGAGGGCTTGTAGCTATATCTATATCGGTATAACCATGGTATTTACCTATACACCCTTTGTAAGAAAGAAAAGTATCGCCTTCAAAATATACAAAGCTATACCAATCTGTGTTTGTGTATTTTGTTATGCGAAGTTGTTCAGTGTCTACTAAAGAATGGTTGTTAAATACCCAAATGTTACCTGCAGGAGACTTTAACCAATACTGGCCCTCTCTTGGGTCATAACTTGACCGTATTTTAGAAGCTACGCCTCCTGTCATATCATCTACAAGGTCTCTTCTTACAATTTTAGATGTTTCTTTTAACTCAACTCTGTTTGCAGTAAACACTACTTGTTTAAGTGAACGAACTCCAGTATCAGATAAAAAGTAAATATCATCGCCTACTTGCTGTACACTATCTCTAGCTAAACAACCTATACCTTGTATAATTTGCTCTATAACAAGAGAACTCGGTGCTTCTGGGCTATCATAAATAACAATACTATTCCTAAGAAATGCAACTAAAAACCCATCAAAAGAAGATATAGCAACTAACTCATCGTAACCATTAGATACTGCACCTGCGGTTCCTAATACGTTTATTTCTCCTGCTCCTGTAGACCAATGCGTTTCGTCTAGTAAAGCAGAGTAAGCTATAATATTTTGTCCTGTACCCGTGTCTGCTTTTTGCGCCCACAATCTACCAAACGCACTGTGTACTATATTACCATCGGGTACTGTGCCACTTGCTGCACTAATGTTTGCAAAGTTACTAGAGCCTGTATAAGCAATCATAGTATTGCTTTCTCTTGCTCCAATAACCTTATCGTTAAAGTTTACAAACTGCCAATCGTTACCCGAAGGACTTGTACTTCCTGTTATATCTTCAAAGTCTGTATAAGGTGAGTCTAGTTTAAATATTTTTCTAGTGCTTGATACCGTAGCAGTAGCAATTAACTTGTTGCCAGAAGAGTTATTAAACTGAAACAACTGTTCTATATCTGGGTTACCCTGTAACCCTACAAATTTAGCAACTACAGAACTACCGCCTCCTGCGGTGCTTCCTGAACTTACGGTGTCTAACGCTATTATTTTGTAACTGTTAGCGTTAACAATAGTAGTAAGCGTGTGCGAAGTATTTATTTTAGCTGCAGCCACTCCGTCTACATCTGCAGAACCACTTAAAGTTACTGTATCTCCTAATGCTCTACCATGAGCGGTATGTGCAATAGTTAACTCAGTAGAGGCTTGTACTCCTAACTCTACGTTAGCTGCAGGTGCAGCAGATATAGTAGCTGACGTAACCGTTTTAAATAATTGGCTACCTAAAACCGTAGTAGCTGACCCTGCTAAGGTAAGCGTTTCTGTTACCGCAGTATCAGTTACATCCGTACCTGTAATAGTAACGGTCTTGCTTCCGTCACTACTCCCTGCTGTAGTAGCACTTACAAATCTAGGTGCAGTAGGGGGTAAACTTCCTCCTACCAAAGTAAAAGGAAAAGTCCCTGGGGCTGTACTAGATTCGCTTGGTTGTTGTGCGGCTGCAAGAGCGTCTGTATCTGCAGCATCCGAAGCGGAGTCTGTAGTAATGGGGTTAGAACCTAACGTAAGTGCGTACTTAGAGCTTGTAGAGCTAAACCCTTTGCGGTTTCCTAATCTACCTGCAGCGTCATACGCTACGTTGTTTGCTTCTCTAGCAAACTCAGGAGAAGGCTGTACTTGCTCTCCCTCTGTAGATAACCCGTATATTCCAGGTGCTCTTAATACAAGTGATTTAAGTTGACTTGGCATTAATAATCTCCAAGAACTTTCCAATCACCGCCATCACCTTGGTATTTATGCTGTTGTTCGTAAGCAATAGCATCTCCTATAGCTTGCTGAAAAGCACGTTGCACTTCGGAATATTGTTCTCCTTCATCTTCCCCTCTTTCCCGTATTGCTAAAGCAAGTGCTCTCAAATAAACAGGATACCAAGGAACTTTAGTATACTGGTCATCAGCATTTAAGTCTTCTTGGGGATTTACTACTTCAACTACCATGCTGTAAGCAGCATCAGGAGTTTGGTAAAACCTTATTTGTAAAGACTGCGTAGCTGTATAACCTGCTACTGCAAAGTGAACTGGCTCTGCTTGTTCGTCATTTGTAGTTTGAGACTGTCTTCTTGCGTAATCATACGGAACGGCTACAAGCCGTACATCCGTAGTGTTGTTAAAAACATCAACCACTCTACTTCTTTGGTTTGTATACACACTCCCTTCTTCTAAAGTATAGGTATGTGTTCCTGCAGAAGTAGTTACTGTAACGCTGTCTTGTAAAGCAGTCCAATTAAAGTTATCTTCTACTTCTCTTTTAGCATCGTTTACAAGCCGTAGAATTGCAGAAGATTGGTCAGTAGAGTTAATACTTCCTACCGTACTTTCTCTCATACGAGTAAGAATTTTATTAACTATATCTTTTACTGTTACTGCACTGGAAGACATACTTTACTCCTTAAAGTTGGGGAGCCGAAGCTCCCCGATAACCTAGATAACTTCTCTAGGAATAACCATTACATAGAGAGTACCAGATGCAAGGTCTACTGCACCGCCAGTGTTATTAGCAGCGACTACTGTTACAGTGTCGGCTGCTGTTACTGCGGCAGAAAGAACAAGGTCTGCTACGTCTATGCTCATAGAGGCCAAAGCAAAATCGCCAAGCTGTGCTCCAGTGACAGTCACTTCTTCAGCAGCTTCATCGCCATCTGCAATGCTCCCCCAGTCTTTTGTTTCAGAGGCAATCGCAAACTTAGTTACTGATTGCCCATAATTAGTACCTGTTGGTAAAGCCATTTTAAATCTCCTTATAGGCTAGGGGGGATTACTCCCCCCAATAAGTTAAGCGGGTACAGCGATTTTAACCCCTGCATCGTTACGAAGTTCCCCAGTACCGTAGATAGTATCTGCAGTAAACAGGTCTCCTAAGAACTCTTGCTTGTATTGCGTTTGAGTTCTTACGCCCATTTGCTCAACAAGAGCTAGGGCAGACTTGTGCATTAGCAGACACAAACGGGCATCCTGAGAGCCTTCTGTATCAGTTGGTGAATTAGAAGATACATATACGGGGATACCGTACAAGTCTCCTATCAATCCATTACGAATGGTGTTACCACCTCCAACTTCACCCGTAAACGCTTGCTCAGTAAATCGAGCAATACCAGTTAGATTTTTCTTCTCTACTGGAGGTACAACAAGAAACCTGTCTCCCATAGGTACGTCTACGTCATCTAGCGTTTGAATTGCTTTACGCAAACCTGCGTCAGCAATAGCAGCAGCGTTGTCGCTACCAGCGTTAAACGCTGTAGAACCATCAGAACCGATAACAGTTCCCGAAGTACCGAAATCTACAGTAGTTCCACTAGCAACTGTATTAACAGTTCCACCTTGTAACCCATAAGACCTAAGATATAAATCTTGGTCTATTTGAGTAGCAAGAGCATAGCCAGCATCGTCAGTGTAGAACTGCCTCATGCTAGTAAGACCTTGCTTGTCTAACAAGTCTTCAATTAACCTTGAGTACTCGTAATGCTTGTCGATAGAGATTTGAATTTCTCCGTCGGTAGCAGCAATCAAAGTTACTTGTTGCCTCGTAGTTTTTTGACTTGCAGCACCACGGGTTGGAGTAGGAATGTGAATTGTATCACCTTTCTTACCGTTGTGGTTCATAGTGGTAACTAGGTTAGCTAGTACCAAATTCTTTTTGTAAGCAGCTACGACTTCATTTGACCATAACTCAGGAATAAACTTATCCTGGGTAGTGGTATTCATCGCAGATGCGGCTGAAAAGTTAGCCATTATCTGTCTCCTTTAAAAATTAAAACATATAGGATTAACGAACCCTACCTTCTTTGTATGCTTGAAAGATTTCGGGCTGCAGGTCAGCGTATCTGTTCGGGTCTTCTAATTGCAAACGTATTAATTGAGCACGTTTATATATAGGTTTACTTTGGCTTACTGCATCTTGAGAAGAACCAGAAGCTACTGCTGTAGCAGCTTGTAACTCTCGTTCTTTTTCGGTGCGAACTTGCTCTTTTTGTTGAGCCTGTTGTATACCATTCAAACTTTTATATTGTGTAAACAATTCGTCTGCGTAATTAAAATCTCCTGCACTGGCCCTTTGCCACATCTCTTGTCTCGGAACGCTTTCCATAACCCACTTTTGAAAATCAAGGTCTTTTACGATTCCCTCAATATCTGGGTGTTTTGCTTGCAACCTACTCATCGTACTTTCTGCATGAGATTGGTTTAAAGCACCTTTAATGGGTTGTAAAGATTCTTCAACTATTTTTCGTACTGAATCTACAGGATTCGCTAAGAAGTCGTCTTCTGTAAGTGCTTGTTCCTGTTCCTGTACTGTATTATTTTGAGACTCCTGCAAATTCTTTTGGATAAGAGTGTCGGCTAGTTTCCGAAGTTCTCCAAGTTCGTTGCCTTGTTTGCCATATTGTTGTTCTAAATTTTGGTAAGATTCCAATATTTCGTCTACAGATTTACCTTTAAATTTAGGTGGCACTACTGTTTCCTCAGATTGCTCTTCGGGAGTAGGTTCTTCGGATGTAGTTGTCTGTTCTCCTTTTAATTGTTGTTCTAAATCGTTATGATTTACTTCTTCTAAAGTATCCAAATCAGAATCGACTATTCTATCAGTCATACGAGTTCTCCTTGTCTTAACCCTTTAAGGGGGACTATTAATGTGGTATACCCAACCGTTTAAGGTTGTGGTGGTTTGCTTTCCTATGTCTCCGTGCCCATTTATCGGCTGCGGTAGGAAAGCCTGTGTCTATTCCAGGTAATGAGAAATTCCCGCCCGAAATAATTTTTTCAGCTACGAAGCCTTTATCGCAAGGACATGGTATCCTTTTAATTTTAGACCACCGCTCAAAAACTTTTTTACATTTTAAACACTGATAATCATTCAGCATTTTGTTCTGCCTGTTCTACTTCGTTTTTAAGAACATTTTCAAACTCTATCATAAGATGTAACATACCCAAGGCTCCACGTTGTTGCCAAAAAGTCTTTTCATCTTGTATGTTTAATAAATTATTTTGTTGGGCAAACATTTCTAGTAAACGCTGTTTTATAATTCCCCAACCTTCTGTAGATAGCGTATCAAACATCTTATCATAGGATTCTTGTACTTCTTTATCCATAACCTTTACCTCTCATTATTTGTAGTATCATCAAAGCTGCAGCTTCTTCATCGTCTAACATTCTTTGTTGTTGTAGTCGTAGACGTTTCAGATATTTATAATCTTGTTTTGGTATCTCACCTCCACCTTTTGCACCTATAGGTTCGCTGTAATACCCAGAACCCCAAGTACCTCTACCGTAACCCGAAGTCATGTTAACCCCTCATTAGGGATGTAATTATTACGCCTCCCATACCTGTTAATAATATAACGGCTAGTTTAGTTAACAAGCCGTTTAAATCATCTAATCGTTTCTCAATAGCTTCCAGTCTATTAAATATAGTTTTGTTTCTTTCTTCGCACTGAACTTCGTGAGACTCTAGCCTAGCGTTAAGCTCGAATAGATTAGTAAGCATAGGCTCTTGTTCAGTAGAAATTCTCATTAGTCTGCATCCGCTATTGTTAATGTACCTTCATCAGCCTGTAATCTAAACAAAATATGGTTTTTTCTTCTCTGAGGAAACGATGCTTCTGCTGCTGCTTTTCGTGTTTTGCTAGGCATCGGCTAATTGCTCATCAGTTGGTTTAGATAACGAAGGGTGTTTCCATTCTCTAATATAATCACCTTTTCCGTCACTATCGTTTTGAATCATAATTGTACCTTTAACTGTAACGTCAAAATCTTCGCTGGTTAAAGATGGGTATATTTTTTTAATTTTATCTACTAAAGACATTATCCTGACCTTGACACTAAAAATGCTTCAAAATAAGTTGACCTACTATCTGCTCCAATTATACCGTCCGTACCATCTTCAGAGTAAGAGTAGTAATACACTTCAAGCGTATCGTCTACACCATCCATATATACCATTCCATTAAATTTAAACGTAGTTACATAAAAATCATCGTTTGTTACCCCAGACAAAAAAAGTCTATTGAACCTAGTCATACTTCCGTTGTGGTATATTGCTACTAACCCTCCATGATGGTCTCCAGCAGATGAAAGATGCAAAGATACATTTACTTGATAATAGCCCTGTACTAAAGGTGTGTATGTATCAGAGGCATAATAGCCACCTATATCCCAATCTTCTTGGTTAAAAGTTATTTTTGTATAAGCATTATTTGTAACAGTCTGGTTACTAGTTACTTTACACGCTCTAAAAGTTGGTGGTGGGAAAGAAGCTATTTGTCTTGCATTACTAACCATAATTAATCCTATTAACTAGGCTGTGTCGGCCAAGTCACATTTGTTAAGTTCCCATGACTATCTAATTGTGGACTCGCACTGGCTGGTAAATCCCTAAGAGCTTGTCGATACGTTTTCCAATCATCTGCAACTGCATTTCCTGTCTCGTCTGCTTTTGTCACAACCCAATCAGTATCTGTAAGTTTTGCGTCACGTTGCCGTCTTAGTTCTACCATTGGCTTTGCATTTTCTATTTCTGTAATTTTTGCATTTACCGCAGACTCACTTGGTTTTTCATAACCATTACCTTTATGCCAAATAATATTACTGTACACTTGTTCCCCACCGATACTCCACTCTGCGTTTGGTGCTAAAGCGTGGAGTGCATCACATAGCGTTGGTGCTATCATACCTGCACCTCCATGCACACAATTTGCCCGTAATAACAATAACCAGTAGAAGACGCATTGGTAACATAATGTTGTACTTTATAAGTTACTGCGCTAGTTGATTCTGGGTTATCCATTCCTATCCATGCGTAACTATCTTTAGCTTGCAAACCACCGCCACCAGACTCTGCCGCGATACCCGCCCAAGGTTGGGCGGGAATTAATTTTCCACTCGTAGCAAGATTACCTCCTATAAATTTGTGCCAATATTGTACGTTTGTACTTGCAACTAAAGTGTATTGTTGGTGGCATGAAATACAGACAATAATGTAATTACTAGCTGAAGAAGGTGTGATATCTACGGTAAAATTAGTGACATCAACCGCACTCGTAGAACTTGTTGATGCCTGTCCGACTGATGTATTTTGTACTACCTGAACTATTGAACCAGCAGGACTATAAGCACTAGAATTTATTCTGCCGTTTTCCAGTACTAAACTATTTGTCAAAGTACCATTTACCATTGTTGCAAGATTTAATTGTGAATCTTCAGAACCATCAGAAACGTCTGTTGCTTTTGCCATTATCTGTACTGCATCAAACTGTTGGTTATTGTCATTTTCCATGTCCATGACAATTATCCCGCCATTGTCATTATCAGCAGGAGAACCTGAAGTTCTTTTTAATCTTAAATATGGCCCTGCCCCTGCCCCTGCGTCATCAGAAAGTAATTGCAAAAGGTTTGTGCTACTATCGGCTGCGGTTTCTAATTGAATCCCTGTATCGGCAACATGAGTTAAAGTTACATCGTTATCCGCACCCATGTTGATAATCGCACCGTCACTACCTAAAGTAAGGTCATCGCCTATACTAAAATCTCCACTAACGGAAGTAACAGTAAACGTACCAAAAGCATAAATATTTAACTCATCGCCTACTGTAGCTGCGTCCGTTAATACAACACTTGTTCCATTAGTAGCTGTGTAATCTGTACCGTTTTCTAAAACTACGCCATTTAAAGTTACAAACAACGTATTTGCGGTATAAGCTAAAGTAGCTGAACTGTCATCCGAACCTGTAAAAGTAGTTTGCCCTGCTGTAGCCGTATATTTATATAAAGTAAGGGTAGTAGTACTTACTTTATCGTCTACATACGCTTTAATAGATTGCTGTGTAGCTAAGTGCGTAGCACTATCAGAAGCCATGTTATCTTCATCTTTAACTGGCACTACAAAATCTATGTTGCCATCTGTGTCATCATACGAAACGTCAATAAAAGTTTCCGTTCCGTCTAGCATACCTCCTACATAATCTTCTACCTGTTCTTGGGATAGCTGTGTATTTGTATCCGTAGAGGCTATAGTAATAGCTCCATCCCCATTAGTAATACTTACATTACTACCTGCGGTTAACGTAGCATTTTCCCAATGCCCTTCTGTATTATCGTATATAATTAAATGCCCTGCTGCAGGGCTAGATATACTAGTATCGTTAAGCTCTGTTAACGTATCTTCTGTAGCTACCTGAGAATCTACATAAGCCTTAATACTTTGCTGAGTAGCGAGGTGACTAGCACTATCACTAGCCATATTGTCCTCATCTTTAATAGCTAGTTTTGTATCTATAATATCAAAGTTAGCATTAAGCGTATCCCCCCACTCACCCTCTTGTTCGCCTTTAGCGGGTTTTTCTAGGTTTAGGTTAGTAGTGTAACTACTTGGCATTATTCAACACCTCTAAGCCGCCCGTTGGGGTCTCTGGAGACAGGTCTACCACCTATTGTAGACACCCTTCCGTCAGCATCTCTGGTTATGTTTAAGTTAGGTTCTTGTTGTTGCTGTTGTAATATCTGGTCTAACTTAGCGTTAATCGGATTCATCTCAGCAGAACCCGTATTAAACATCTGCTGTCTGTTTGTTAGGTGTTGTATGCTATCTCCTAACGTAGTGTTTATTCGATTTACTGCTGTATTAGTTACGTCAGAAAAAGAAGCTTTTAACGCATCTACTAGAGCTAGGTACTCTGCAGGAGTACCCGCTTCTCCTACCAAGGCGTTAGCAGCTTGAGCTTGTTTAAGCACTCCGTCATTTTCTGCCTTAACTCGTTCAGTCTTAGCTTTTTCAATATTGAGCATAGCTTCTGACTGATTCCATATAGCTTCGCCTCTATCTCTCTCAGCTTCAGCTTCCATCTCCATATCTTTTCGTATATCGTCTCTAGCAGATTTCTGTACATTAAACTGAAACTCTTGAGCTTTCCTTTGTTGGTCTGCAATCTTAACTTGCTGGTCAAAATCAGGTTCTGGTTGCGGAGGATTAAGAGCTTGTTGAAGAAATCCATCCATAATTTGCATAAGTAGTTCTTTATCTTCCACATTGTAGTTCTTTAACACTCCTTTTAATATTATCCAATATGCAGGAGAACCTGGGGGAGTTGTCTGTAGTAACTGGGTAAGTTGGGCTACTTCAAACTCCCTAGCCTGTGCTCCTAACGCACCGTGAACTTTAAATTTATAGTCTGCTACGGGATAACGCTCCGTATCAAACTGCATATACCTGTGTGCTATCTTGTGAATTAGCGGTGTCAGAAACTCATACTCCATGTTTCGGAGTGTTCGTTTAGCTCGTTTTAACAATGCGCCCATCATCATGGACATGCCACCTGCTGTTTCGTTTCTAGGGTTAACTCCTAACGGAGCAGCAGTATCCATAGAACCTGTAGCCATAGTGACCATTCGCTCAAACTCTGCGGTTTGGCGGTAACTTTGTGGGTCAGGTCCAGGAAATTTAAAAGGTGCGATAGCTTCTTGTACAGGGCCAGAGACTACAATATTACGCCCAGGACGTATATTAAAGTCGCTACCTCTAGGAGCCATCATACCGTTTACTAACATAACAGGGTAGGTAGCTAAAGCTAACGAATCTATTCTAGCTCGTAGCTCTGCATCAAGAGCTTTCTGCGGATTATAGCCTTTTTCTGCAATACCTCTACCCCAGAATCTGTTTGGTACTGTATCCCACTGAAATGCGACAAAAGACCTGTCTTGCATAATAAAAGGATTACGTACTACTTTTAATAGTGTTCCACGATTAGCAATCCAGACAATCGCTTCTACCATATCAGCCGCATCGTCATATTCGATGTTGCTATTTTCTTCTGCAAATTCAGCTAATGGGTCTGGCACACTTGTAGATTCTTCAAAAAACGATTTGGGTACAAGACCGTGATATTCTAATATTTCAACGTGTTCTACGTCTTCATAGTTACGTTCTGTTATATCAAGAATAGCGTGTTCATTCTCGTCTTGGTCATAAAAACCTACAGGTGTGTCGTTGTATACACCTCTTGCTTGTTTTTGCAACACTTCATGTCTAGGTACTGTGTAAACGTGTGCTAAACCTAACGCTTCGTCTAGGTTTTTAGCAGCGACGTCTATTAAAAATTCGTTAGGGTCTACGGGTACAAGCGTAACGTGTATATCATCTTCTACCATAACATCAGAGGTAGTTCCTGTAGAACCTGTAACGGGTACTCTTCTAGGTTTTTGCTCTACAGCTATCTTACCAATGCCTGTGCCGTACAAAGCAGCGTTTAGTAATATTTCAGAGATTGCTTTATTTACGTTACGAGTATCAAAGTCTTCTATTAACTGGTCAGTAATCTGACCTAATCGTGTATCTACATTTTGTGCTATTTGCTGCAGTTGCTCTGGTGGTAACTGGTCAGCATTTTCTTTAATTATCTGCTCAAAGATTTTTTCACGTACATCGTCTTCTAAATCAAACCACCGTTTCCTATGGAAAATAGTCTCTTCCATTTCAGAAACACCTGCTTCGACTGCTTGTTGCAGAGCAGGTGCTATTAGCTTAGAACGCTCGTAATGTCTTATCTTATCTTCTGGCCCTGCGTGTTGTCCTCTCCATAACCTGTAATATTCGTGCCACCTGTCTTTATACTGTGCATTCCTAGCATCTTCCCACTTTTCGCATTTGTCTATTATCCACCCTGTAAGGTCGGAATCATAAATAACATTATCCGAATCTGGGGCCATATAACTAGAAATGGGTTCTACTACATTTGTCTTTGCCATGATAAGTCCTATGTTACATTCCGCTTATAGAGTCCATTGGTTCCCAATCCGATTGCCCTATTTCATCTCCCATGTGATAGTTTGCTACTGCTATCTGGTCTATATAAGCAAGACTATCTATCATATCGTCATGTGCTAGAGGATTAGGAAAATCTAGCATTTGGTCAAATAACTTGTCTAGGTAAGGCCCGTCTTGAAAGGTGAGACGGCCTTGCTCCATACGTCCTTGCAATGCCCAAACAATGCGGTCGTACTTTTTTTGGTTTCCGTGAGTTAACTCCGTGATATACGGAAACACATTTAACCGCCTCATGTTGTCGCTGAGGTATGGCATTAACGCATTTTTTAATGCTCCTCGCTCTATACCTACTGCTCTGGGGCGATATTTTTGTGCGGTACGTAGGATACGCACTGCCGTCTCCCTTACATTCCACCTGCCTGTAATAACATCAAAAACGTGCCACCCTTCGTCCGTAACCTCTACAACCGAAATAGCTGTTTCGTCTAGACTTTTAATTTTTCCCTGGGCAACGCCTTTTACGTCTTCATATCCTGCGGGGTCTACAGTCATATAGATATCCGAGCTGTAATAATCTCGGTTTTCTACTACAAACATATCTTCTTTAAAGACTGTACCCCCAAAAGACGAGAAATTAGCCTCAAACTCTTGTTTTACAAACTCTAGCGGCATATCTTTTGTCGCTAACACCACTTCTTGTGGGTCTAGAAACGGATTATCAAGCGATTTAAACGTCCAAGCGTCCCAATCGCCCCCTTCCTCACCGTTTTCTGCGGTTAAAAACAGGTCATAGAAGTGGTTTTTTCCGTTTGGAGTGCCTATAAACAAGGCTCCACCTCTTACATCGGCTAATGTAGGACGAATTATGGCTGTCCAAACCTCTTCTTTCATAAAAGCGTATTCGTCCATCACAACGTAGGATAATCCTACCCCTCGAAGTGATTCTGGTCGGTCTGAGCCTTTAAGATGTATTTGTCTATCGTTGGATAGGGTGAGTATGCACTCATTTTCCCGTATCTTTTTGGTGATAGGAGCAGCCATTTGTTTTAACGACTGCCACATAATGTCTTTTGCTTGGTTAAATGTCGGAGCGATGTAATAACACGCTTTATCCGTTAAGTCATAACCGTATTCGTTAGTTGATTTAAGTGCTTCTACAATTAACTTTACTCTGGCAAGGTAAGATTTACCAAACCGTCTTCCTGCTCCTACAACCTTAAACCTTTTTGATGATTTAAATATCTCCTGTTGTGCGGGGTGTAGTGTAAAGTTAAGTTCTGTAGCCATTTAGTACGATGGTTTACCTTTTTTCTTCTTTCCCATAGCTAACTCCTTTATTTACCTTTAAACGGAAAACCTTTTTCTTTCTTTCTTCTAGCAATTTCAGCTTTTCTCAATCTTTGGTTTTCCTCTTTTAATTTTTGTCTTTTCTTTTCGCCTCTAGTTCGCCCCGCTGCATAACCAACTGCTCCTCCTGCTGCTGCTCCCGCAGCTCCTCCTACAGCAGCTTTAGTTCTTCCGTAAGCTTTTGTCCTTTTCTTTCCTATCACTGCTCCTCTTCCTACAGCAGTTCTTCCTGGAGTAGATGGTTTAATACCTTGTGCTTTATCTAATTTTGCTTCTACATTAGCTTGAGTTTTTTTAGCTTTGTTAACTGCGGCTCTTCCAAAGCGTTTTATAGCTTTTTGTAACCCATAACGTGCTATATAAGTTAAAATAGGCATATTTATTTGCCACCGTTAGAAGTGCCCTTAGGTGGTATGTTAGAAGCAGGTGCTATGCTTGCAGAGTAATGTTCTGCTGCAGATATAGTTCCACCTTGGTTGTTTACACCCCCAGACTTACCTGAGTTTGCCATGTCACTGCATTGATTCGGATTGTACGCCATCATCTATCTCCTCGTATTCTGCGTCTATTGATTCATCGCTATTTAAGTTTATGTCTTCAAGCCCTTTAATGTTAATTACTATGTTATTACCATCTTGAGCACCGTAATGTTCTACGGCTTTGCGGGCTGGAATAGCCCTATCGAGTAGAAGCCTAGCTGCGGTCATATCACCGTTCTTTGCTTCTCGAATTACTGTGCGGATTACCGCCTTAAATTCTTTGTTCATTTCTCCTGCAAACTGGTCTATCAACCCGTTTTGCATGAGTGTTAATTTATTCTTAGACCCTTTTGTCCTGCCGTTAGGGTTAAGTGGTGGGCCTCCTTTACGGAGTGCAGGGTTTCCTCTTTTACCTGCCATTATAAAGTTAACTCAGAACCTTCTGTCCACACTTCTTTATAGATAGGTATATAAAACTCTCCATCTACTTTTTTAATGTTTGCAGTATTTTTAAACACGTTACCTCTTTTTTCTGGGTTTCCTTTTTTAATATACCCTACAATATTACTTTTAGAAGTATCTATATATACTTGTCCAAATTGTTCTACTTTTAAACGAGGATTTTCTTTTTTAGGGTATTTAGCAAGATATGAATTTCCAGTAAGGTTTACGTTTACAGCATAAAAATGTTGTTCAGAAGCTCCTTTTTGATATTTTGTTTCTATAGAAATCAAAGGTTTATCTTCTAACCCTTTTGGTGGTTTTCCTCCTAAATAAGCTTTATTTCCAAAAGAAGATTTTTTTCTTAAATTTATTTTAATATTATGTAAATTTTCTTCATTACCTATTTTTAAATTTTGTTTTCTTTTTTTGTATTCGTCTAATTTTAAATTTTGTTCCAAAACATCGCCTACGTTAAGAAACGGACCTTTTTCTCCTACTCCTATTTGTGCATTTTGTACTACACCTTCTCCAATATCTGTTTCAAATAAATTGTCTGTTTTGTCTACTATTTTAAATTTATCTTGCGTATAATCTCCTTTTTTACCTGCTATAACTGCAGTTGCAGTTTTTGGAGTTTTATCAAATGTTTTTCCTGTTGGACCCAAGGTTTCAGTAACTCTAAACATACTTCCTTCTGGAGTTAAAGCAGCAAAATCTTTAGGTATATCAGATATAAACGAATTAATTTTATTAGTAAGTTCTGGCAAGGCTTTGCCTACCATTTCTGCTGTATCAGGTACGTTTGCTAATGCTAACAAAGGAAGTACAGCACCCGCTTGATAAGGCAAGCTATCTTCTTCTTGTCCAATTAACTCCCTAACTGCGGGTATGTTAGACAAATATTCTGTAGTTCCAAAGCTTTCTTCGGGTCGTAAACCTTGTCCAACTAATTGCAGAAACGGATTTACAGCCATATATGCCAAATCACCTGCTCCACCCGCTAAAGACACGGGTAAAGTTCTTGCTCCTCTACCTACTGCAGCTATATTTTCTTTAATATCTTGCTGAAACAACGGGTCTCTAGCCATTTTATTAGCTTCGTTAAAAGCATTTAAAGCAGCAGCTCTTATCATAGAGTCTTGTAAACTCACTTATTTTTTCCCCATAAATTTAGCTGCACCTCGAAAACCAAAACTTGCTGCTACGATTGTACCTAGCAAATATTGATACCAATCAGGTGCAGTATCGAGTATGTGAAAGAAGTCGGAAACTCTGTCGTATTCTCCAAACATTAGTAGCAGTAAAGGCAAAGTAAAAATAACGGTAAGCCATTCGTCTTTCCAGGAACCGTCAGAACTTTTAGCCATCTCTATGTCCCAGTCTATTTCCCCTGTGACTTTCTTTTCCATAATGACTGCTTTTGCTTCTGCTTCAGCTACCTTCATACGAGTCTTAGCTTCTACTTTCTTTACTCTGCCTTCTACCCAAGTAGAGGCAATCTTGGCTACTGGACCTATTAACATTTGTATCATTAGTTTAGGTTTCCTCTAGTTCTTTGTCTTCTAAGTTCTTCTTCTTTTTCTCGAATTTTTCTTCGTGCCCTTCTATTTTGTATAACATTCCCTGCTCCCGAAGCTCCTAATAGCCCAGAAGCCACTGTTACATCTCTTACATCTTTATCAGACACTCCACGAGTAGTTTTGTTTTTAATTTTTTTACGTTTTTTTATTTTAGAAGCTGCTTTTCCTCTTCCTCCTGCAGCACTTTTTCCTGTTTTTTGTATTGCATCTATAGCTTTTTGCCCAAACTTTTGTATAGCTTTTCTTCTGCCATATAATTTTAAAAATGCTAATGGATTCATTTGTTTGCCTCACCGAAAAATAAAAAGTAATCGTTGTCTAACAACATTTGAGTTTGTTCGTCTGTTTTCTTCATTCGTTTACGAATGTGCGTTCTTTGTGCTTCTATTTCTCTTTCTTGTGTTTCTACATCAGGAAGTTCTTGAGGCCACTCTTTCATACTAGTAACTCCAAACTGTTGGTCGTATTACATCCATGCGATAGTTTTTAGGCGTTGCTATGTCAACGTGAATAAACCTATGCCCTGGATGTCCTTTCTGCGAAATGCCTATTCCTGTAAATATTTTTAGTTTAAAAATAGTACTAAGCAGGTCGTAAGCCAATCCGTGAGAAATCAAAATATCAGCCGCTATGCCGTAGGTGTGTACACCTTTTTCTGCTTTCTTTACTTCTATCGGGTGCGTAGTTGGGTCTCTGTATCCGCTAGATATCGTAAGAGGTCTAGCAAACTGTTGACGAAGGTATTGCATAGCTTCTAGGAACTTGGGTTCCATTTTACATAAACCACTAGCAGTACACTTGAACTCTTCTTCCTTAAAGTTAGGGTAGCTTCTCCAATCTATTTCCACAGGAGCTTTTATCCTTTCTGGTTTGTTATAAGTATAGGCTATATTAGTATCTATTCTCATTTTCTATACAGCAAAAGAGCTTCCACAACCACACGTTGTCTGCACATTCGGATTTCTAATAGTAAATTGGGATGAAAAATGATTGGAAGAGTAGTCAATTTCTGCTCCGTTTAAATACTGTAGACTTAGGGGGTCTACGACTAAAGTAATACCATCGGTAGTAACAGTTTCGTCATCTTCTTTTTGGTCATCAAAAGTAAATCCGTATTGAAACCCAGAACAACCCCCTCCCTGTATAAAAACCCGCAAAGAAATATCTTCTGAAATTTCTGAATCTTCCTGTAAAATCTCTTTAACTTTTTTAGCAGCAGAGCTGTGAAAAACAATGCTCATCTTTTATTACCTCCAAACCTTAGTCACTTCATCGTTAACGTGAACAGGGGTGCAGGTAGCACCTATCTCATTTTGACGATACTTTTGGCTTAACCAGTAGTTCTGTCTTCTTAAACTCATCGCAAAATACTGGCATCGGTCAATACTGTACCAATAGCTTTTGTCTGGTTGAGGCTCACCGTTTATAAACGTAGTGAGCATAAATACCAGGACCATTAGTTACCTCCTTGCGAGATAATCCAGATTGTTCCTACAATCAACCCAATAATCGTTAAACTGCCTAAAACAATAAGAACGAAGTCTATCATTTTCTGTTTAAACTCTAGCCGCCTGTGTATTTGGAACTTTCGTTCTGCTCGTATTTTCTTTTCTGTTGCTAGTAAATCTTCCCAAACATCCTTACCGTACCCGTAAAGTATAAGCTCTCGTAGCTCTTTACGTTGCTGGTACATCTTTTGTTTGGCTATTACACAATCAAGAGCTTCCTTCTCGATTGACTTCCCTGCCGTTATTTTTTTGAATAACGGAGGGTTCTTGCTTCGTTCTGTAGCCGCATTGACATCGGCTAACGCTTCAAACCACTTTCCTAATTGTCCAAGGGTCGATTCGATTTCCTGCCCCTTGTTTACCATTTTAGAGACTCCGTTAAATGCTTTGTTAGCTACACTTAACGCAGCCATCACACTTAACGGTTCCATATCATCTCCTCATAAACATCGGTGGTATTGGGTTTGCTAATCCAAAAAAGTTTCTAAACAACGGCCTTCTTCTTATTCTGGAAGGATTAAACCCCAAATCTCTTGAAGGGCTTCTGGTTGGCGGGTTAAGAACCCTAAATAAAGGCGTATCACCTAAATACGGAACCCCAAATCTAGGTTGGGGGTCTGGTGTTCTTTCTGGTGGTCGTGCTGGATTTGGTTTGTAATCAACGCCAAATCTACGTTCATCGGGCATATAACCAGGTGACCGTCCTTTAGAAAAATTTCTAGCGTCTTTTAAAAGGCCCAGGAAAGGGCGGTTTGCTTTTGGTTGTGCAAAAGCTCGATAAGAAGCAGACGGATTTAAAATAGGGGGAAGTTGAAATGCCTCGTTGCGAGGCGCAGATAGTAATCCTGCTTGTGGAGCAGGTTGAGACATATCTGGAAAGTATTGGTCGAATGGCGTTTTGTTTCTATTATCCTTTCCTCCAGGTCTTG
>VTLG01007091.1_pt1 | contig 23945 bp, 19 predicted proteins | sample 4694571 | NCBI WGS metagenome assembly VTLG01 (sample SAMN12604809, study PRJNA352737) | marine metagenome | biome: ENVO:00000447; feature: ENVO:00000209|ENVO:00000569|ENVO:01000036; material: ENVO:00002151; isolation source: viral sequences binned using virsorter ...
CAACAGTATCTTACGGCACGTCCACCGAACTGGATGCAGTCAACTCAATACTAATGAGTGTTGGAGAGTCACCTGTTAATACACTAACTGTTCAAAGCCCCGAAGTGGCTATTGCTCAGAAAACCCTTCGACAAGTATGCCGTGAGGTACAAGCAGAAGGTTGGATGTTTAACACAGAGAATGAGTATCCTATAACACTTAACTCAGATAACCACTGTTTAATACCACCTGATGTCCTTCAAATAGATATCAATCATTTCAAACATTTTAATGATTTCGATGTTGTTAGAAGAAATGATGATGGTACAGAGAAATTATATGATTTAATAAAGCACCGGTTTAATTTTGATAACACCAGTGAGAATAAATTATATGTAGATATTATATGGATGAGAAGTTTTGAAGAAACACCACAGGTATTTAGAGATTACATAACCATCAGAGCTTCGAGGATCGCCTCTAACCGTATGGTAAATGACCCTAATGCATCTGAACTCATTGGCACCGATGAGAACCTTGCAAGGGCTATAGCAGTAGAGTATGATACAAAACAAGCTGATTATAATATCTTTAATGATCAGCAGTATAGAACAAACCCCGCTAGTGTCTACAGACCTTATCAAGTTCTACAAAGAAGGTAATGGCAGCAATTAATCAAAGGATACCAAACTTCTTAGGAGGTGTATCTCAACAACCTGATTCAATAAAATTTCCAGGACAACTTAGGGTTTGTGATAATGCAGTTCCTGATGTTACATTTGGTTTAATCAAAAGACCTGCTGCTGAATTCATAGCTAAGCTAACGAATGCACAGTCAGAAGGCGGTATGTGGTACCAGCTTCAGAGAGATGATGATGAAAGATTTGTTATGCAGATCATCTCTTCGACAACTGCAAGTGACCAGCAAATAAGGGTATGGACTTTACAAGACATAACTGCTGCTACTTTGTTCTATAACACAGTACTAAAACCTGGTGGTGGGAATTACGGTAACGGTGAGGTGATACCTGCAGGTACTGAGCTTACTGTTAAGAATAATGGTAGTAGTACCTGGAATAGTTCGTACCTAAAACGTGTGATGGATGGGAATAATATAAAAAATAAGCTACCATATGCAATTTGTCAGATAGCTGACACAACAGTTATCTCTAATCCAGAGACGAACATCGCGACCACTCACGATAAACCTGTACTTGATGGTAATAAATCATCTACATATACATCTGGGAAATCTAAATGTTTTGTAACATTAGATACAGTATCACATAATTCAGAGTATGTTATCTACAAAAGTTCATCAGGAAGTACTGCGACTGCACCTATACCCTATACTATGTATAGAGTTACCCAGGTTACAGCACAAACTATGCCACCAGATGGTAACAGTGAAGGTGCAGCGACTTCCGGTTTAAACCCAGCTTGGGCTACTAGTGGTAGATCTGGTCAGTTTGTATGGCCTTACAGTATTGAGAGTACCAGTGATAGGGATACTAACGATGACCCTTATAATGGTACAGAAAGTAATACTCAAACGCAGTTTGCTGGCCAGAAAGGGTTTGGTGATACAGGCAGTGGAAATGCAAATGCTGCATTAGAAGGAGAAGAACAAGCTCAAGGACATCTATTAGTTAACGCTTCCACATTCATCGCTAAGCAAATGGAGCAATTTGATGGTGATGGTACAGAAGCTAAGGATTTTATAGGATTCAAAGCTTACTATAAAACAAAGTACTATGGTACTATTGCACTAAAAGATGGTGGTAGATTCCTCACAGATGACACTGGTACTGCTTTACATAAATTCAATGATAATGGTACAAGACATTCTAGTGATGAACTTACAGTAAATGTAGTAGGTAAGGAGTGGAGAATAAGGGTTGAGGCTATGAAGCCTTTTAAAACTTATGACCCTGTAGCTTACAAACATCATACCACTAATGATGCTGATTATGCTTATTACCGTACACCAGAAACAGCTAGTGAAGGCACCTTAAGTAAACTAGAAATACTTACAGGACTTAGGAATAAGATCTTAGGTACTGTTGATGGTACTACTGCTTCTGGGAGTGGTAAAGATGTAGACCCATTACAACTTGGTACTTCTCGTAAATGTGAAGTTATCGGTGATGGTCTTTATATTGAAGGTAATAATTGTGGTGATATAGCTTTTGCTGGTGCTGGTATGGGTACTGGTATGACTGTATTTTCAACGATTGTTGAAGATGTAAGTAAATTACCTAATCAATGTAAACATACATATCTAGTAAAGGTAGCTAACTCTGAAGAAACTGACGCGGATGATTACTACCTCATGTTTGAAGGTCAGTCAGAACGTGGTTCTGGTAGCTGGATGGAAGTAGCTAGACCTCATAACTTAACTGGTAAGACTGAAGTAAGGGTTATCAATGGTAGTAATACTACTTGTGACGTGGAGCAATATGGTCTAAATCCAGATACTATGCCGCATGCTTTGAATTTAAATAGAACCAGTGGTATATTTTCTTTCAATACAATCCCTTTAGGTGGACATGATTTACAAGGAAATATAACCTATACTTATAAAGGAGCTGTATCTAGTGGTGTAAATGATAGCTTACCACCATCTAATGACCCCGGTAAACCTTTAGAATGGAAGATTAGAGAATGTGGTGACATGACTACTAATGGTTCTCCTAGTTTTGTAGGTCAACCTATTCAACAGATATTCTTTTACCGTAATAGACTCTGTTTTGGATCATGGAGTAAACTAATCATGAGCCAACCAAATGACTTCTTTAATTTCTATAGGGTATCTTCTTTAGCTGCTAGTGATGCAGATCCAATTGATATAAGCCTGAATGATAATAAACCTTCTTATATTAACCATGCCTTAGTGAAACAAAAAGGTGTGATGTTATTTGCAGATGAAGCTCAATTCTTATTGTTTGCTGATGCCGATATTCTATCTGGTAAAACAGTCAGGATCAAGAAAATAGCTGATGTACCATGTGATAAAAGAGTTGGACCAGTGGATATGGGTACGTCTGTTATGTGGACATCTACCTATGGAGCATATGCTAGAGCTTATGAAACAAAAATTCTTGATGGAGATACAGCCCCAGCAATTGTAGAACAAACTAGAGTTGTACCAGAGTATCTACCTAAAGACGTCACAAATGTAAGTGTCGAATCAGGTGCTGGTTTAATCGCTTATGGTAAAAATGGGGATAGTAGATTATGGTTCTATAAATACTTTGATGTTGGAGACCGTAGAGAACAAACAGCTTGGTTTACATGGCACCAATCAGGTAGTACTGAACACTTCTTCTTTGATAATAATAAGTTGTACACTGTTACTCTTGATGCTGGTGAGATAAGACTATGTAAGCATGAGTTTATCACTGAAACTACAACAGAAAGGTCATATACAGTAGGTGATGAACCTACAGTATGGCCTGGAGTTATGAAGACTTCAAGGAGATTTGAAGCTTGTTTGGATCAGATGGTTATATGGAATACAACAGGACCAGGTAGTAGTTCACACACTACAGATGGTATGGCTATGAATTATAGCGCTACCACAGGTAAAACAGCTGTAACTATGCCGTATACCGTTAGTAAAGATAGAGAAGTTCTAGGTGTTATATTAAGTGGATTCAATGCAGGTGTAGTACTTACTCCAGATACACTTAGTTCAAACAATACTACTATATATTTTAATGAAGATATCACTAGCTTTAGAGTAGCGATTGGTTATAAGTACACAACCGTAATTGAATTCCCGAACTTTTATTACAGTTTAAATCCTGGGCAACCAGGATCTTATGATTTAAATGGTGACCTAAGAATTTCTGGAATAAATTTTGAGCTAGGTTTATCTGGACCTATGGAATTTAATCTATACTCCACACTAAAAGACTGGGATCATACTAGTTCTTCTAATGTAGATCATTATACTAGTACACCTGATATAGCAGACTACACACAGTATGAGTCTGGTATACTACTTGATTCTGGTAGAATGAATATAGTACCATCAGAGTTTAATAAATCAGTTAGAGTACCAATACAACGTAAGAATGATAAATATACTTTAACATTAAAAGTTCCTGATCCCTTTTCCATAGCCTTAATCTCAGCTAGCTGGGATGGAAGGTATAACACTAGACGACATGTACGAAGGTAAGTTTATTAAGCCCCTCACTGCAGAATTAGCTCTGAGTGTGGGGCAAAACTTACGCCAACAAGATCGGCGTGAGGCAGAAGATACAACTGGTTTCTGTGCAGAAGCTGTTTGTATTGATTCATATTATAAATCCGCATACGGAAGTTCAGTCTATTTTGAGGTTCCCAACGGCAAGGCTGCCGGAGTGGCGGGAGTGACCCCTGAGAATGCTATATGGATGTTATGTACTGATGCTAGTACCGAATATCCACATACATTTGTAAGGGAAGCTAGACGCTGGGTAGATTCATTACCTAATCCTTATGTATTTAACTATGCAGATATGCGGAATGAAAATCATATTAAACTACTGAAGTTATTGAAATTTAAATTTATCAACTACCATGTATACAATGGTGTCCCTCTCATTGAGTTCGTAAAACTATGTGTAGCCCCGTAATAGCAGCCGTAGCTATAGGTGTAGGAACCGCAGCAGCTGATTATTCAGCTAAAAAAGCGGCGTGGCGGCATCAAGTTGGTCAGGTCCAAAGACAAAATATCATGGCTATCCAAAGAGGAAACCATGAAGGTAAGAAGGCCATCTATAATGATGCAAAAAATAATCAAGTTTATTCAGCACAGCTTAAAGCACAAGCCAATGCTAGAACAAATTTATACAAACAATTCAAGATAAATCAACTAGAAGCTAGCAGAGCTTCTGAAGCAGCTCAGTTACAAAAACAGGAAGAGTATATTAAGGCAGCTTTTGAAGGTCAGACTAGACTTTCAGAAAGTATTAAAGCTCAAGGAGCTGTACTAGCTAGTGGTATACCTGCAGGTAAATCCTTACTACTTCAATTAAATGATATTGAAAGACAAATGGGATTTGAAGAGGCTGCTGTCAACGCAAGCTTGGTAAGTGCTGAAAGATCCTATGGATTAACTGAGCATGGTATAAGACTTTCGCAACATTCTGCTGATTCTAGAGCACTTAACGCTGAACCTGCTGGACCACAATTCTCTCCAGGCGCATCCTGGGGTGCTGTGTCTCCTATTATGCTTCAAAATCCACCTAAACCTAGTTTGTTAGGATCCCTTATGACTGGAGCAAGCTCCGGTGTTAAAGCATATGGTGGTCTTAGTTCTTAGTGGGTAACATCAAAATCCTTATTATCACAAATGGCAGTAAAGTACAACAAATCTAAATTCCAGACTGGATACGTCCAAAGAACTGGACCTGATGATACTAAAAAGGAGTACGCTAAGGCTAAGGCTTTAGCAGAAAGTAATGAAAAAGAAAAGCAGAAATATGCTGCAACGCTTTCGAATGTTGAAAAAGAAACAGCTGCATATTTTAAAGGTTTAACAGGTGTAGATCAGTTTGCCTTGCAGCAATATACTGCTGACATGGCAGCTATGAAGGATTTCATAAGTACTGTCGGAGGTTTTGCAGCTAAAGAAGTAATCAAAGCTATAGATGAAAAATCAAAAAGAAAGGCTGAAGACAAAGAACGAGAGGATAAGACTCCAAAAGAGGTGTCTACAACAGACGCTATTGTAAAGGCAGCCCAACCTACTATACAAAAACTTTCATCTGAAAACCCACCTACACTTACTGAAGGAGAGGAAGGGGATGGGATTCAAGAAATCTCTAATAAACAAGCAGAGCAAAAACGGATACGAAGTGAGGTTGCTGACCAACTTGGCAAAGCAGGATACTCAGAGAAAGAACGTGAAGTAAGATATGGTGGTACTATAACTGATTCTAATTCAGGTTTGGCTAAATTTAGTCTTGCTGATGAAGGTGTTCTAGCTGCACAAAAAGTTAAGAATATTGATAATGATTTTCAAAATTGGGTAGTAGAGAATAAAGGTTTACGGCTTAAGTTTGAAGAAGATAAAGAACCCTGGACAGTTGGGGAATCTCTACAAGATCCAGATAAACTTAAAGGTATTTATAGATACTTTATACAAGAATGGACTGAGAACAATAGAGGTAATGCAAACGATAGTGTAGCAAGAACTTTATTATATAGACCAGGATGGAAAATACTATCTAAAAATCTAAGTAAAGAGATTAGTGGTATAAATGCAGCTAATGATGAAGCTCAAGTAACAAGGTTTTCAACTCTTTTACAAGCCTCTCTTGAAGGCGCACCTGGAGCAGAATCTCCTGAAATCGCTTTAAAGAATTTCTTTGGAGATGTTTTACCCTATTTAAAATCAACAAACAGTAAAACTAAATTTACTTTAGGTCATGAGAAGTTAAACGCAGTAATAGCAGAGGTCTTGCGTCCAGAAAATGGAGGTAAATACCAAGATAAACTTACTGAGTTATTAAAAAGTGTACGAATTACTGTAAATGGAAAAGAAGATTCTTATGCGGAACATTATCCAACTAAATATGGTGAGCAGGCTATTGATAATTTAGCAATAAAAGCTAGAGAAACCCACTACAAGAATAAAAAGACAAAACATGGTGTAAATGTACTTGCAGCAGGTGATAACTTAATGAATACTTTACGGGAAGAAGCTGAAAAGGAAGGAATACCATATGGCGAATATACCCAAAGAGGTGAGATAAAAATAAGAATAGCAGGACTCGCTCAAAGTTTAAGAACTGGTGAGAATACATATCTAGCTACTACAGAAATTAATAACCTAGAGGCAAGATTTGAGTTAGGCGTAAAAAGTGCAGAAGATACAAACAGTATACTGAAGGCTAAACTTAAAGATAATAATGGTATAATAACTTATGCTGATGTTGAGGGTTTAAATGAAGGAGCAGTTAATACATTTCTAGAGAATAATGGACTTGAACTTTCAGAATTTGATCCTGCTGAAATTGATAAAGAAGGGACTAAAGCTGTAGACCTGGCTATAAAAACCACACTAGTTGAAGGAGGCCTCAAAGGTACATATGTACCCGATAAGACTAGTCTCACTTTAAGTACTCAAGATGCAGTTGATGAATTCACGCTTCTAGTACATACACAAGCTAGAAAGTTGATAGATCCAAATCAAGGTGGTGATGAAAACCTAACTTATACCCAAGCTTTAGGTCAATCTTTTGATATAATAAGTAAGGAAGTTAAAGCAGGTTTTAATGATCCAGTATCTAAGTGGTATGTTGAAACTGGTAAAGGTTTCACTTATTGGGATAACAGAGTAGTTTTTTATGCACCAGAAAAGAGATCAGGAATTCTAGATAAAGTGAAATCGATACGAATACTTAAAAATACTGGTAAAGATTTTAAAACTACACCAGCTCAGATCTTTTCACCTACTGATGACTTAAGTCTAGATGCTGATGGACGGGCAAATAACTGGCAAGTTAGACGTATAGCCAGAGAGTTAGGTATGTCTGATACAGAATTTGTTAATACACAAAATGAGATATTCAAACAACCAGTTATTCCATTATCAGGACCAGCTTTAACTTATGAAGAGACAGTTAAAAATAATGCTAACACTAGTTATATAAGAGAGTTATGTAAAAATAATAATTTAAGTAGCAAAGCAGTTAGTAGATACTGTAATCAAATATCAAAAGAAGCTGGGTTAATACTTCCTGAGAATCTTACAAAAGCTTTTAAAGGAGCTGGGATAAGAGATGAGTTTCTTAAAAAACTCTTCCCTGGAAAGAGTACCAGGCAGATTAAAAAGCTATTAAAACAAAATCCAGGACGTGAAAAGGATGCATTTAGAAGACTAACTACTGATGCTTGGAAGTTAGCTGCAAGTAAAGCTACCGGAGGTGGTACAGCAATTACGGATGGTTGGCATAACGCTGCTTTGATGTTGACTTTTGAATACATAATGTATGGTACAATGGATGGTAATTTAAATGATGATCAAAAAGGTCAGTTAATTAGCTTCTGGGCAAATCTTAGAAAATTAGGAGTTACTGACTAATGGCAGATCCAACTTTAATAGAAAATACTCCTGAAGAGGAGATTGATCTCCAAGGAGAAGCGAATGAACAACAGCTCAAGGCTACACTCGAATCAGGTGAATTAGCTGGTTTAGATTTCAACCCAAGACCTGATGAAAATCTTCAAGGTATCCAAAAGTTAATTGAAGAAGGTACTGTTAATGTTAGAGATTTTATTGACAATACCCTACAAGGTGATCAGCTTTCAAAAGAAGATATAGCTGGTAATCGTCAAGATGCACGTACAGAAGCCTCAGAAGCCTCAGAGGAGTTCCAAGAAAGTACTGAAGGGGGTCCAGGATCTGAAACAATTAAAGCCGTCACAGGAGGGCTTATAGATGCCGTAGAGAGTGTTGGTAGTATTCCTGATTTAACTGGAGATACACTTAAACAAGGACTTAATACACTCCTAGGTAAACCCACAGACCCTACACAAGATATTAATCATCCAGATTATGAACACGGTAGTTGGTTTGAAATCCCTGATGATTGGGAACCTGAGAACAAAACAGCTTTAGGTAAATTTGGACGTGGTTTAGTTGAATTCGGTTTACTTGTTAGATGGACAGGAGCAGCCGGAAAAAGTATGGGTCTCACCAGAGCTGCTGGTGTATCTACTAAAGGTAGTACTCCCATTGAATTTCTTAAAGGAGCTGTAAGGATAGGAAGTGAAGGTGCTATTGCAGACCTAATTTCCCAAAGCTCTGAATATGCAAATATTGCTAACTTAGCTGAAGAGTATCTACCAGGATTTGCTCCACAGATTATGGAAGCTTTATCAATTGATCCTGATGATAACCCTTGGTTAGCTAGATTTAAAACAGTCGCAGCTGGTGCTGGTATGAACTATGTAGCAGCTGGTATCACTGGTCTTGCTAAAGGATTCTGGTCAGCAGGTAGAGCTAGAATTGCAGGTAAAACTATAGATGAAGCAAACGCGATTGGCAACAAAGCTATGGCTGATGAGATTGCAAACTCGTCTGCACTCGATGAAGATGCGGCTACTGAAATGGCTGCTAACCGTTATGTTGAAGGGAGCGGCACTTCTCATGCTAATCCTAGAGACGAATACTTACGTGCCAACTTATCGGAAGAGGATTATACTAGATATGTTGATCCAGATACAAGTCTGGATGACATTAAAACTTTGGACGAATTAGCTGATACTAATGCTTCAGCAAATGGTGATGGATGGGACGCTACGGATCAAAGAAGTATTAAACAAAGAGAAGCTGATTTTGGTAGAGAACCTGATCCGTTTGTTAATCCAGATCAATTTGATGACTATGAACGAGCTACCTATAGACCTGAACCTGATGCTATTAAACAGAACATCAGAGGAAATACCCAGAACATAGCTACTGAATCATATATCAGAGCTGTAGCTCAAGGAGATAAAGATATAAAAACACTCCTTAAAGAAGTTATGGATGACATGGCATCTGAAGTTTTCTCTAAAGGTGATAATACTTTAGACCATGATGAATTAGTAGAACTTGGGTTTAAAAGAGCTGCTCCATTTCTAAACGAAATTGAAGCATTTGCAGATGGTAAACGAGTAGACCTCGCTAAATCATTCAAACAGATGCTCAAGAATCCTAAAGAGTTTCGTGTCTTTGGTTATGAAAACGGTGAGATCATTAAAACTCTCGGTCCACAATCTAAGGATGCTAATATTATAGTTCTTAATTCTTTAGGTGCTTTGATCTCTGACCTTTCTAAAGGTGCTATGGAGATTGCGAATGATATGCCATTCACTCGACAGTTTGATGCACTCACTGATGCTATGAAAGTTCTCTTTATTGAGAATAAAAAATATGGTATGCTTTGGGGATTAGATGGTGTAGAGCAGAAGAAAGGTATAATGAGTCTATTTAGCAAAGAGCTTAAGCAAACTAAAGAAGCTGATTTAGCTGAGATAGCCAGACAAGCTGATGAGTATTTTGATTCTCTTAAGCAAATGGCTAGTGATGGTAGATGGGATGAAGCTCGTGATCTTATTGAATTAATGAGGTTAACAGACGGAGCAGTAAGGACTCAAGCTCATATCATGGAGTATCTTACCAAGAAGTTAACTGGTGGTAGGATGATTGGTAAAGATGGGAAGATGGCTTCGATTTCAGGTAGATTCAAGAATGAGTTATATGGAACATTCTTTAACTCTATATTGAGTAGACCTAGAACTGGTATCAAAGCTGTCAATATGACCAACCTTGTCGCAATCATGCGGCCACTACAAATAGGTATTGGCTCATTACTTCCACATAGGTTTGATAAAAAACAGATTGCATTAGCTGCAGTGCAGTGGGATTCTATGTTTAGATCCCATAAAGAAAGCATGGAGATGGCTATACGTAATTACAAGTTAGGTGCATCTCGTAAGAATATGGACTATCAAGGTAAGTTTGACCTTGAAGATGACCTAGCACAATGGAAAGCACTTAAACCATACTATGAAAAGTATGGTAATCTAGCACAACAGATGGCTTATGGTTTTATTGACAAGGGTGTAGATATCAATACAGCCCCTTGGATGCGTTATAACCAAAATGCCATGGGTGCAGGTGATGCTTTTGCCCGTACAAATATAGCTAGACAGCAATTAGCCTTACAAACAGCTCAAAAAGGTATAGAATCAGGTGTAGACTTGAGGGATTTATCGGGTTGGGCAGCTAGAAATGAAGAATTATTCAGGAAAGAGATCTTTAAAAAGAATAAAGATGGTGCTTGGATCGTTTCAGATAAAGCAGCTAGTATGGCAGGAGATTCTGCTGCACTCACAGGTGCTCTAGAAGAGAACTTCAAAGGGTTTGAACTGATTTCTAATATCCCTGGGATGAAAATATTCTTCCCGTTTGTTAGACCTGGTTTCCATGCTTTAGATTTGACATTCCAACATACACCTTTAATGGTTTTCAAGAATAAATACCGTGATCTTGTATTGAATAACGGTAAGAACATGGAAGCATATGGAATACGTCCAGAAAATCTAGCACAGGAAATAGCTCTCATAGAAGGACGTATTGCTATGGGTTCTGCAGCTATCGGTATGATGGGTTATGCAGCAGCTCAAGGACGTTTAATCGGAGACTTACCGCCTAATAAAGAGGATCGGGATTTATGGAAACTTAATGGGATTCAACCAAATTCCTTTGCTTATCCGAAACCCGGTGGTGGTTGGACGTATTTCTCGTTTAAAAATATTGAAGTTTTTAATACCCTGTTCAGTATGACAGCTAACGTTGTCAATAATCTAGATGCTTTAGGTGAAGATCTTGCTGATCATTGGATGAATAAAATATCCTTTATGGCTTCTGCTGTTATTGTGGATAATTCTATGCTTTCGGGTATAGAAGGACTCATGCATTTATTTGATGCACAGAGTTCTGGAGAACTTAAAGCTAAATTCCTTGGTAGAACTGTTAGGTCATTCATGCCTTATTCTGGATTGTCAGCTGATTTAGGAGATCTAACTGATGCTAACCGTAAAGAAGCACAGACACTCCTTGAGACAATTGTCCGTAGAGATGTAGCTGTTAAAAGTGTACTACCTCCTAGATACGATATTCTCAGTACAGATAGATCTGGTAAGAAACTTATTATAGGAGCACATAATCCTTTACTTCGTTTCTTTAATTCACTCAGCCCTGTAGCAATCACAGATACAACAGGAGATCCTATTAAAGAAGCTCTACTAGAGATTAGGTATAATCTACCTGAAGTTATGTCAACATTAGATGGAGAACCTCTCAACTCTCTAGAAAAATCTGAGTTAGAACGTCACATGGCTATGAGTAAAACTCTTAGACCTAGATTGTTGAAAATCATCAAGGGAGATAGCCAATTCCAAGAAACACTTAACGCATATAAAAATCGGGATTTAAAGATTAGAGACGGGTATAACTACAAGGACTGGCCTTTCTATAGAGCTATAGATAAAGTCTTTAGAGATGAAAAGAAAAGAGCTAGAATCCTCATGCTTAATGAACATATGGGGTTAAAAGAACGTATTACAATAAGAAAAGCTAAAGCCGCTGCAGCTAAATCAGGTAATATAGAACGAGTTGACTTACTCTTAAATATGCCAAAATAAGCACCAAGTCCATTAATACTAAGCTAAATGGCAATTACAAAAAGAAAATTCACAGCATGGACAGCTAATGGATCCAAAGTCTATGTTGATCATAATTTAGATCATCTACATGAGAATGACATAGAAGTATGGTTAATAGATGCCACTTCAGGATATGGAGACGGTAAAGCTGTTTTACAAATTAAAGATGTAGACGGTGGGACTATTGGGAATACCCACAAACAAGTTACAAATATTAGAGTACCAACTTTAGCAAACAGTGTTAATCAAAGAGGATGGGAATATACCAGTGCTACTAGAGTTACACTTAAAAGTACTCCACCAAACGGGTCAACTGTAATAGTTCAACGTAATACTGGACGTGGTGGAAGTGATAATGCTTACCAAGCCTTCGCAGCTGGTAGTACAATTAGAGCTAATGATTTAAATACAGCACTGGATGAAGTAAGATTCCGTGCTGAAGAAAGTATCAATGGTTCATATGGTGGATCAGTAGGTACTGAAGCTAATACACCTTATCTAGATGCTAGTTTATTAAAAGGTACTTCTGCAGTAATTAATGGTAGTGCTATTACTAATCTAAATGCAGGTAACTTAACTGGTACTTTAGGTGCTACTAGTGGTACAAACCTTACTAATCTAAATGCAACACAACTAACTTCAGGTACAGTACCAGATGCTAGATTCCCATCAACACTACCTGCGGCTAGTGGTGCAAATTTAACGAATTTACCAGCAGCTAACTTAACAGGTACTATTAATAACGATAGATTAAGTAGTATACCTGGGTCAAAACTTGCTGCAGGTGAGGTGACTACTGGTGTTACTATAGATAATAGGTATTATACAGAGACTGAATTAAATGCTGGTCAACTGGATAATAGATATTATACCGAAACTGAGTTGAATGCTGGTCAATTAGATAATAGATACTATACTGAAACAGAAGCAGACGCTAGGTTTTATAATTTAGCTAGTACAGAAGAAATACAATCAGGTGAAACATGGGTAGCAGAAGATAATAAAGTTGCTACAACTTCAGCTATAGATGCAAGAATTATAGATTTAGTCGATGACGTTGGTGGTTTCGTACCTATTGCAAATGAAACTTCTTTTCCAAGCGCTAACCCCGATGTTAATAATGGTGCCGGAACTCTTGTTAGCATTAAAGCCCTCGCTAGTGCTCTCACATCAAACGGGAGTGGGGTAGCTACAATAGCTAATGCTGCAGGTTCAGGTAATACTGTTACTATTAATGGTTTAGCTAATAGTACAACTTACGCTGCAGGTATAGGTATTCTTGTAGAGACTACAACTACATTACATACATATACATTCCATAGACAAGTACCGGATGCTACATCTACAACAGCTGTTGCTGGTAGTATTACTAATGTCAATACCGTAGCAACTAATATATCTAATGTTAATACTGTTGCAGGTAATAATACAAATATTAATACAGTAGCAGGTAATAACTCTAATATCAATACTGTTGCTGGAGCTAATGCTAATATTGGCACTGTTGCTACTAACATCTCAGATGTCAACAATTTTGCTGATCTATATCAGATTTCAAGCTCTGCTCCTAGTACAGATGGAGGTGGTAACTCCTTAGCGAATGGTGACCTTTGGTTTGACTCCTCATCTAATAAACAGTTAAAAGTACATAATGGTACTGCATTCACTGCTGTATCACCTACTCAAGCTGTATTAGATGATATTGCTATTGTATCGGGTGATCTCACACGTCAAGAAGACTTAGGTAATGTGTCTGATGCTTTAGCTTCAGCTACAACTACTAGTGACCTCGCTACTGTTGCAGATAATATAACAGATATAAATACATTTAAAAATGTATATAGAATAGCATCTAGCGCACCGAGTAGTTCTCTTGATGAAGGGGATCTATGGTATGATTCTACAGCTAATACACTGAAGTACTATAATGGTACTGCTTGGACTGTTACTGCAGCAGCAGGTCTTTCTGCAGTTTCAGGGGATCCAAACCCTCAATTAGCTAATCACTTAAACTGCAACAACAAAAACCTTAATGCAGTAGGAACTGTCAGTGGTGACGACTTACAAATCGACTTTGGAACTATAGCGTAATGGCAAAATTATTAAAACTAAGAAGAGGTTCAACCTCTGATCATAGTAGCTTTACCGGAGCTGAGGGTGAAGTTACCGTAGATACCACCAAAGATAGCCTTGTTGTACACGATGGTAGTACAGCAGGAGGACATGCAATAGCAAAATCAGCAGATTTAGCAAGCTATGTACCCCTAGCAGGTGGCACTCTCACTGGAAATATAGTATTTGACAACGATAATCAGATACAATTCCAAGAAGCTACCTCTAATGGTAATGCTTATGTAGGTTTAAAAGCGCCTACAGATATGGGTAGTACGTCTAGTTATACTGTGACACTACCTTCCACAGCACCTTCAACAAGTCAAGTATTAAAAACTGATTCTAGTTCAGCCACTCAACTAACTTGGGCAGCTGATACTAACTCTAATACTACATATACTATATCCTGTGTAGATGGGGATAACTCAGATGAAGAGAAGATACGTCTTACAGACTCTGGTTCTGGGACAGATGATGTTGTCTTAGAAGCTGGTACTGGTTTATCTATTGCTAGAAGTGGTGATAAGATTACCTTTACTAATACTGTATCTGATACTAATACTACGTATTCAGCAGGTACTGGTTTAGCACTAAGTTCAACTACATTCTCTCTAGATCTAAGTACAGATCAAACCTGGACTGGTGCTCAACGCGGAGCTATTACAACATTATCTATCAGTAGTAATGCTGTAGCTATAGATTTTAATTCAGGAAATAACTTCTATTTAGATCTAGGAGGAGCTGGTGTTACTTCTGTAACTGCTTCTAACCCTACTGTAGGTCAATCTGGTAGTATTATTGTTAAAGGGCATGGTTCCAATACTTTAGCAGGTTGGAATGCTGTATACAAATGGTCAGGCGGCAGTGCGCCAACAATAACAGCTGATGCTAGTAAATATGATAGAATTGATTATTTCATATATGCTACTGATAAAATTCATTTGGTTTGGTCGGGTAATTACTAATGGCAGTACTTAGCAACGACGGAGTAAGAGCCGGAGCCGTTGCACTAGCAGCGGCCAGTAGTGACGACGATGCATATCAAATAGAGAACTGTTTAAGAATTGACAGTGATGATGACGCAAGACTTAAACGTAAACAAGTAGAAGGCAATAATCGTGTTTACACAGTATCAACTTGGTTAAAAAAAACTGTACTACCAGGAGCGTATCAGTCTATTTTTTTTGCTGGTAAAGGTAGTACTTCAGAAGGATTCGGTTTTAAAGAGGATGGAACACTATATAGTTATATAGGTGGTCAAGGTGGTAATACATACCCGATTTTTCTTAATGATTATACTGGATGGTATCATATAGTAATGTCTGTTGATCTTACCCATCCTGAAGATATGGAAAGGGTAAGAATGTGGGTAAACGGTGCAGAACTGTTCCACCAAGATAATTATCCTAATCAACATGTTGAATCCTATATAAACCATGAAGGGTATCATGTTGCATGGGGTGCAAGAGATATAGGTGCTTCATGGGCTGGGAATTGTTACTTAGCAGACTCATACATGATTGATGGGTTGGCTTTGAGTGGAGCAGCATTTGGGTCGTTTGATTCAACAGGTACATGGAATCCTAAAGCTTTTTCTATCCCAGCTCCTAATGACGGAACTACCTGGTCAGGTAAAATAAGTGGTAGTTTTGATGGAAGTAATAATGCTACTAAGGTTTTTGATGGGAGTATATCTACTTATGGTTATCCTGATGCAGGTCAGACTGTTACCTTTACGCCTGACTCTCCAATGACTTGTCAGAATCTTAGAGTTTATGCAAGGAATGATGCTAATGGTGGTGGTGTAAAAGTAAATGGAGAATATCAAGGTGATATAACAACTACACCAAAATGGTATGATTACACTCCTAAATCTCATTCAATAACAAATATTTCATGGCATAGAGCAAGTTCAGGAAGTATTGGTTGTCAGGTTTATGCCGTCGAGATTGACGGGGTTATATTGAAAGATGGTGTAAGAGATTCAGCAGAGCGTAATAATCCAAATACAGGTACTGTTTGGAGTAAGAATGGTACAATATCAGGTAATAGTACTGCTAATACTAAAACATTTGATCGTTTATTTGATGGTAGATTAGATCAATATGCTGAACAATCTGGGGATAATGTTACTTTAAGTTGGACACCTTCACCAGCTATAACAGTTAAAAAAAGGATGAGGATTTACTTTGCAGTTGGAGGTGATCCTGACGATACTGTTATTAATGGAGATGCTACAGCTATCAATGTTGATCCAGCTAATGGTTGGGTTGATGTTGCTGTACCTGAAGCTGGTATGAATTTCAGTAAATTAGAAATGAAACGTGGAGGTAGTGGTGTATATGCTAGAGCTTCTGCGATTGAGATTGATGGACATCTATTACTAGATAATACATTTGATAATAGTCATCATCTCAAATATAATGATACTACAGGAACTTCAGCCGTAGTAAAAAATACACTTACAGATGCTTCTATTCTAAGTGGTTCTATTAAAGAAGGTCTTGATTATTATGATGATCCTGATAAGGCAAATATAAAGTTTGCAATGACAGGAGAAGATCTAAATGATCATAGTGCTACAATTAAAGGTAGTGGAAGTAATCTTACAGTATCTGCTAGTGGAGCTGCTACAGCTACAGATTATTCTGCTCTATACGGTACATCTCTTTATTTTGATGGCAGTAATGATGAGATTACATGTTCAAACAGCTCTGCTTTTGATTATGGAACTGGCGCTTTTACAATAGAATGCTGGTTTATGATGAAAACATTTAGTGGTAATATGCGGCTAATGAGTTCTGGTACTGGCACTGCTAACCAAAAAAGTCATTACCAGTTATGTGTGAAAAGTGATGGTGCTGTAAGATTTGATTACGATACTACAGTAGGACATACTATTACATCGACTTCAGGTATTATTGCTAGTACTTATCAATGGTATCATATAGCTGTTGTTAGAGATACTACACCTAAAGCAACATTATACCTTAATGGTAAAGTAGTAGCATCTAGTACTAACGCTAATACAGGTTATAATGCTAATAATGCTGAAGGTATTACACTTGGAAGAGAATCATCAGGATCTGAATGGTTTAACGGTTGGATGAATGATTTCCGCATGTATAATAAAGCTAAGTATACTGCAGAATTCACACCTCCTCAATGTTCTTCTTTCACACCTTCAAATGTATCAGTAGGTGGGACACAAGTTTTTAGCTCAGGGATAACGTATGGAGGTCAATCTTTTAAAGGAGGTCATGAGGCAGTAAAAGGTTTTGACGGTAAGTTAGGTACAAGAATTAGAACAAATGCTTCAAGTAACAATGGGTTGATTACATTTACCCCAGGTACTGCTATAGCATATACAAGTAAAATTAGAGCGTATAACGGAACTGGTGATTCAACCATGTACTCTGCTACATGGAGCTTGAATGGTGGAAGTGCTACAGCAATTTCATCAACAGGATGGATTGATATTGCGACAGGATCTGGTACACTTACCTCTTTGAGTGCTACAAGAAGTGGAGATGGTGAATACTTCTCTGCTATTGAGGTGGATGGCCAAATTCTCACTGACCCTATAGAAGGAGATATATTTGTAGACTCTCCAACTAATTATGGAACCGACACTGGTGTTGGTGGAGAAGTACGAGGCAACTACGCGACATGTAATCCTCGTGACAAGAACAGCAATATCACCCTTACAAACGGCAACTTAAGTTTCACACATGCTGGATCGAATGGTTACTGGTACATAGTCCGAGGCACCATGTCTATGCCTGCAGGTAAGTGGTATTTTGAAATCACAGCGGGTGATCAAGACACCATTCTTGGTATAGCTACAGAACAGCATTCTATAGCCGATGATGACTGGGTTGGAGAGTCGTCTTATGGATATGGATATAGCGGGCAGAGCGGGAATAAACGAACCAATGGATCCAATGATTCCTATGGCAATACTTTTACCGCAGATGATGTTATTGGAGTTGCTTTTGATGCTGACAATGGAAAGCTCTGGTTCAGCAAAGGAGGGACATGGCAAAATAGTGGCAACCCAGCTACTGCAGCTAACCCTGCTTTCACTGGTATAAGTCAAGATAATTGGATGCCAGCAATTTCTGTAAGAGATAACTCAACGGGTCATGTAAACTTTGGTCAGCGAGCGTTTAAATATACTGCACCTTCAGGATTTAAAGCTGTATGTTCTGCTAACTTACCAGATCTATTTAGTGGAGATGCAAAGAACAACCCATCTAAGTACTTTGATGCAAGAACATATGTTGGTACTGGTTCAGCTATAACTCTTCCTGCGGATTTTGCTACAGATTTCTCTATCATGAAGAGACGCAATCAAGCTTCAAATCCTCAAACTTTTGATAGAGTAAATGGGTTTTCAAACACTTTAGCAACTAGTAGCAATGGTGCTCTAGCAGCTGTAGCTATGATCTCTGCGACTACAGATAGCTCCTATACACTAGGAACTGATGGAAGTGTAAATGAAGATGATGACACATATGTACATTGGATGTGGGACGCTGGAGATAGTGTAGCTTCAACTTCAAATGGTGGTAGTGCTACTAACTATACACGTTGGACTAATGCTACAGCTGGTTTTACAGTAATGAAGGCTACATGTGGTACTGGTAGTGGATATCATCAGAAAACATTAGATCATGGTTTAGGAGCTACTCCTGATGTTATATGGTCTAAAGCTACTGGTGGTAGTGAGAATTGGCATGTATTCCATTCAACAGTAGGTACAGGTAGTGTTGGTTATTTAAATAATAGCGATGCATTTAATAGTAGTGATAGTCATAAAGTAAGTGCAGTAAGTAACACACAAATTACATATGACAATTATGGTCAGGCAGATGTAGTATTCTACTGCTGGACTGATATAGCAGGTTATAGTGCCTCTGGGACGTATACAGGATCAAGTGGTGAACCCTTCGTAAATACAGGTTTTAGACCAGCATATGTCTGTATAAAACGTACAGATAGTGCTGCAAGTTGGTATGTATTTGATAATGGTAGAAGTCCTACTAATGAAGCTGCTGTTGCTTTACGTCTAAACTCAAATGTAGTTGATCAGAGTTACTATCTTTCTTTATGTGCTACTGGATTCTTAGTAGAAAGCAGTAGCGATGGAGACATAAACGGAGCTGGTGCTACCTATATGTGGCATGCGATAGCCGAATATCCATTTAAAACCGCAAGAGCAAAGTAACTAATTATTTATTATGGGATACAAATTAAATGGGTCACCTCTTATTATAGATGCACCCTTCAAAGATTCGAATGGGGCTTCATACCCCGCTAATTGGTTGCGTAATAGTAGTCAATCAGATCGTGATGCAGTACCTACAGGAGGTATAACTTGGGAAATGGATCCACCTTGGTACGATCAAAGATTCTACTGGGGAGTGAGTAATCCTCGGCCAATTGCTGATTTAAAAGTAACTTGGATTCAAAAACAGAAAGATATAGCTAATAGTTTACTTTCTGATACAGATTGGATGATTATTAGAAAGTCTGAATCAGATACAGCAATACCTTCAGATACTACAACATATCGTACAGCAGTACGTACACAGTGTAAAGCTAGGGAAGATCAGATAACAGCTTGTTCTGATACTGATGCTTTAGCTAAACTAATCACTGAGTCACCAACTGTTCCTGGTACAGCAGATAATGGTGCAACAGAACAGAAATATGAAGTATTTAATACAGATAAAGAAGTAACATGGGTAGATAAAGAGGATGGTGATAAAGTTAAATCTTACGATCCTAAACGGTATGAATCGTTTGATCCTAAGCAATATGCTTCATATGATCCAAAACGATATGATAATATTGCAAACCCAGCTAGATTGAAAGATTGGCCGACGAGTTAATCCCTATACTACCTTCATTCAGATTACCAACTCAGGTGATCTCTAACCCGCCTCTATTACCACGTCCTACCCTAGATAGCCCAAAGGCACTTTTACCGTCCTTCAAACCGATGCTAGTGCCTTCTGGTGATCTTAGGGTTCTAGAAGGTACTAGATCAGAAAAGGAGGAGGAAGATGAAGATAAGCCTCAACCTAAAGAAGTAAAAAAGGTTGACATACCTTTTACAGATTACAGGATGCCAGTACCTGAAGAAGAAATCCTGGTGACTGCAGCTACTACTGCTGCTGTTTCTGTTGCTGCTACACTCACTGCTACAAGCCTATTTAAACATTGTGTCAAAGTCTTTAAACCAATATTTATGCAGCTTGTCAAACGAATCCAAAAGAAATTCAAAAAGGATGGAGACACCGCAAAAGAAAAACCTCCTGGACAAACTTAAGGACGGTATAGATGATAAAGAAGAACAGATACAAATCCTAGGTACATTTGTACGTTTAGGCGTTGTTGTCTGGGCTGGCTTTATTATAACTCTTAACTATGTAGAATTACCGATGATTAAGAAAGGATCAAGTGGCGATATCACGTTCGTGGCTAGCGTGTTCACGGGAGCATTAGCCACTTTTGGCTTGAACACTAGTAATTCTAAAGGTAAAGGTAACTCATCACCCGTGAATTGTCCTATGGCTAAGAAAAAAGACGAATGAAATTATCATGGCTTCTCCCGTTGTTTCTCCTAGCTCCGACAACAGTCAGAGCAAACCAGATTACACCAGCCTTTACCCAAGGCAGTATGAACGCAACCACGAATACTACACAAACTGTAACAGAAACCATCGAACAAAAAGTGTATGGAGGAGAATTACAGAGCTGGTCAGGAACCAACGTAACCGCTACTGGGAACGATGGTATAACGGGATCAGACACAGTATTTTCACTAACTACAGCTGGAGAGGACTTTCAATTAGAAGTCGTAAACAGAGCAGCAGATTCAACAACTGGTTTAGTTTTACTAGAAACTATAGACATAGACAGAACAATAAACACAACAGCTACCACTACGTCCTTATCGGTCTTCTCGCAATAGGTTGTACACCAGCCTATGCTGATGGTGATGATACATACAATACAGCGGCACCTGAAAGCACTGCCACTGGAAATGTTACGAATCAAGCAGTGCAATTCCAAAATAATGGTGCCCCAAGTCGTCAGCAATACTCCAGAGGCGTGAGTTGTAATGGTAGTACTATGACCTTCTCACCATTCTGGCTTGCTAGCGAGAATAAACCTTATGATCCCGAGAGTTATTCTAGGGGTTGGAACTATGGAGCACAATTAAACTTCATGGTTCCTTTAGATGGAGGAACCGTTGAGCAATGTAAAAGTATTGCAAGACGTGTAGAAGAAAAGATGCGAGTGGACTATGAGCTTGTACGTGCTCTCAAATGCGCTGAGCTTATGCAAAAGGGTTTTACCCTACGTCCTGGATCTCGTGTCGAACATATGTGCAACGATGTTGTACCAATCGTATCCGTACTTAACCTTAAACCTATGAGCACTCTAACAAACCAAAAAGAAAAAGAATTAGCAGCTGCAAAAGCAGCAGAAGAGGCTAAGACTACAGAAAAGAAAGAAGAAAAAACTGCTGAAGAATGAAACAAACATTGATCGTAACTGCACTTGTTGTAGTCTTCGGGGGAATAGCTGTGAATGAAGCTTTCAAAGCTTTTAACAACTCTCCTCTAGGTACCGTCAAACAGCTTAACGATAAGAAAGAAGCTATTGAAAAGCTCATTGAAGAAGGACCACTTGAAATTAAACCTGAACCCGCACTTAAATTACAATGATCGTACTTATTAAACCACTTCTCATCTCATTTATACAAACAGATGCAGTTAAAAACTTGATTATTGATCTATTGGCTGTAGCAGCTGCTAGAACCGATAATAAAATTGATGATCAGGCAGTAGCACTTATTAAAACCAAATTCTTCGATAATTAGCTATGAAACGAGCAACCGAAGCTCAGTTTGATGAGCTGCATAATTTAGTAACAACAGAGTTCTTAACCAGAATAAAATCCGGTGAGGCATCTACAGCAGATCTTAAAGCTGCGGCTGACTGGTTATCTAAAAACGATATAACCGGGGTTGCTCTAGAAGGTACGCCTTTAAGAAACTTGGCAAGCCTCATGCCAACTATCGACTTCGATGCAGTACAAAAAGCTGTAAAATATTAAAATGGCTCCAAAAAAACTACCTAGAAGTAAATTAAAAAGAAGTGCTCGTAACTATCGTGACAATCCTCTCTCGCGTAAGAAAAAAGCTGCTTATGATACTAAACGTGGTAAGCTCAAGATTAATAGAAAGAATAGAGCCGAACATAATAAAGCCAGGAGACGACTGGGAATCTATGGAAAAGGAGGGCCAGACTTGTCGCGTACCAAAAGAGGTAAGCTAGTGAGAGAAAATCCACAAAAAAATAGAGCACGAAATCGCGGGAGAAAATGACAATAGATACCCAAGGCATGAGCTTTCCAAGTGAGGTACCTACAGGACAGAAACCTGTAGAGTACCCACCTATGCGTGTGAAAAAGATTCCTGTCTATTCTGATATGGAAGTGAAAGCTCTTAAAAAAATCATACACGAAGTACTAGATGAAAGGATGTATAAGCCAGAAGATGATTCCTGGTTATACCGTGGTACTTACTAAAACTTTTAACCGGTTAAAAAAATGAATGGTTCCCTAGATAAGCCTCATATGAAGGCTCGCGCACTGAACTTAAAGAATGAACTTTACGCTAGATGTGAACGACACGACATGACACATGAAGAGTGCCGGGGTGCCGATGAATATCTTAATAAAGTACTTGATGTTTTAGAGGAATATGCCTACTAATACAGTTGAAAATCAATTAAAAAAGGACTTTAGATATTTCCTAACAGCAATTTGGACACACTTGGCTTTACCAGCACCTACACGGGCACAACTCTGTATCGCAGAATATCTGCAAAATGGTCCTAAGCGTTTACAGATACAAGCTTTCCGAGGTGTTGGTAAATCTTGGATTACTGCAGCTTTTGTTCTTTGGACACTTTACAATGATGACCAAAGATGGTCTCGTGTATCATTTGACGTTGGTCCAGCTGCGCCACACCAAGCTCCCAGCGTTAAATCAGTTGGTATTACAGGTCAGCTAACCGGAAGTCGTGCAGATTTGATGGTTTTAGATGACGTGGAGGTACCAAACAATAGTATGACCGAATTACAACGTGAAAAATTACTGCAATTGGTGACTGAATGTGAGTCTATTCTCACTCCTAAGAAGGATTCTAGGATTATGTTCCTAGGTACTCCTCAAACTACCTTCACGGTGTATAATAAATTACGCCAACGGAACTATAAACCATTCGTATGGCCTGCTAGGTATCCCCGTAAGGTGGCCATGTATGATGGTTTACTTGCTCCACAGCTAGAGAATGACCTTGAAACCACTGAAGACCTTGCATGGAAGCCTACAGATACCCGTTTCAGAGAAGGAGATCTCCTGGAACGTGAAGCTGCTATGGGTCGGAGTAACTTTATGCTTCAGTTTATGTTGGACACTAGCTTGTCTGACGCTGAGAAGTTTCCGCTCAAGTTTGCAGACCTTATTGTCACACCCGTAAACCCCACACATGCACCCGAAAACATTATATGGTGTTCAAGTCCTGAAAATGTCCTTAAGGATCTGCCTTCTGTGGGTC
>VTLG01010551.1_pt1 | contig 23944 bp, 16 predicted proteins | sample 4694571 | NCBI WGS metagenome assembly VTLG01 (sample SAMN12604809, study PRJNA352737) | marine metagenome | biome: ENVO:00000447; feature: ENVO:00000209|ENVO:00000569|ENVO:01000036; material: ENVO:00002151; isolation source: viral sequences binned using virsorter ...
ACCTCTGTAAATCTTGTTTTGTGTTTGAACCTATTGTCCATTATATTCTGTGCATGTAACAGGTGACCAGGAAAACATACGGCACAATTAAACTTAGACATGATACAGAGTTCTGGTTTAAACCTTTTCTCAGTCTGCCAAGGTTCCTCATGTTCAAGTCCTCTATAAAATTTAAAATCCTTATCCACTTGAGAGTATAATACTGTACCTGCTGAATCACCCACATCTGGGTTAAGATAAAGACAGAAGTTTACAAGATTATCAGTATGAGGACAGAAGAAATATTCATGTCCTGGATGATCCTCAAGTAATCTAAATTGATTATACATCGATTGAGGGGGAAATATATCAGGAGCTTTAACTTGATATAGTTTAATTATCTCCTGAAATAAGATTGCTCTACCGTCATCCCATGAGTTATTAGCATAGTGCTGTCCATCATAAAATGATTTACCATTATGAGACTTAGGTGTTGATTCTTTATGAGACTTAATGGGAATACTTTTAAGATATTCATACACCTTATAAGGATGCTCGTACACATTCTCAATGAATAGTATACCACTATTCTTATAAGGAGTAATAGAAACCTTCCATTCCTTATTGAAATAAAAGTCTTCATTACAAAAGAACATCAGTTAACCATACAATGCTACGTTGTATACCTTACGAGTAGGTGGATACTTAGGCTTTGGTGGTCGAGTCACACTCATGTATATTTTCAGTAATGCTTCAGACTTCATGTTACAGAATAGAATGTATATTTAAGGAAGAGTTCTTCACCCTTCTTAATTGGTTTAATAGTTCTCATATGATATATTCTACCCCACTCCATCTCTTCAAGATCTTTAGTGCAGTTAGGATCATCACTATGATTAACGAAACCACCAATAGGTGTTCTCATTATATCTTCATCCACAACTACATGAGATATACCAAGATAAACATCATCAGGTATATCCTCCAAAGCAAACAAGCCCTGTCCAGCGACAGAGCTATCCTTTACGTGTAAACAGTTTGGTAACGCCTTGTACATGATAAAATGGTTTGTTTACTCTTTAATTGATCTACGATATACTTTAGTTAAATGCTGTTCAAGCTTAACATCATCAATACCAGCACGACCTGCTAGTTTAACTGATGATACTGGATCTACTTCCCACATAGCATGAATCAAATACCTTATCTCACATGTCGTGAGCTCTACCATCGTAGATACTTTCTCATGTTTATCATCCATGAGAAGAGATTGTTGATTTTCATGCGTGAAATAGTCGCCACTCATACATTTTCCTCCAATTCGACAGGTGGGGGATCAAATGAATCTGATAACACAAGTGTTTCAAATTCGCTCCTAGAGACTGCTTCACCAGCAGGTACATCTCTAACATACTCATCGTATGATAAGTCCATCTCAGCGTCATCTAACGCCTTCTGGATACCTTCTACAGAGTCACCATGTTCATGAATGAGTCTCTGCAAAAGATAGAAATCATCATGGGTGAGTTTAACATTAATCTCATCCATATTAATAGCGTGAAGGAATCTTACTATACTCTGTAATAGGATTACTCATATTTTGTACGTGTTCAATAATTTGATCACGAATCTGTATAATCTCTTCAAAGCATTCTTGGTTATGTGCACATGATCTCAAATGATGATCAGGTTTGTACAATGACTCAAGAAGTATACCCTTGGCTCTATCCCACTTCTCATATGATGTGGGTGAATGCTCAAGAGAGTTCTGATCCTTCATACTCCTCCCTTTTTTGTTATTTAGAAATTGATTGTCTCTATTTTAAGACACAACCGCTACAATACGTGAATCTTTTATGATGTCTTTAGATTGTAGTAACGATTAGTTACTCGTACTCAAAGTAGATACCATGAATAGCATTGAATGATTCAATACTGAGATGCTCAGGATCATGAACCTCTGGTTCACCAGTCACTAAAAACTCAGCATCAAAATATTCAGCACTCACTCCATAACTATCACATGTTTCTAAGTACTGTTCTGCATGGGTATCATTCATACCACATACATTAAAGCAATAGCTTAGATCTAATAGTGTTTGATCAATTGTTGAAATCATTGTGAATTCCTTCAGCGAGATCGGCTAATGCACCGAGTTTTTTTACAACTGTACGAGTGTTTACCCCATACGAGGCTGCTGAGTGGGCAATCTTAGGATCTCGAACCGACATGAGGATATCGAGTAAGAAGTCCAACTCAGCAGCAGTGAGTTTACTCTTTAAACTAGTTTGCTCCATAGTCTACAATGTACTGTTCAATAGCTGCTAATAGCTCATCACCATTAACTGCTGCTTCTAGTTGATCGAAGATACTCATAGGGTTGTTCCCTTAACGACCTACTTACTATACATCAGAATCTGACCCTCGCAAGGGGGTGTGTGCCAGTTTGTTGAAGTGCACACACTTAGAACCGTCTCCAATGATCAAAGTGTATCATACCTGTATCAAAATCAGTGAGATCTGGGTTCAATACCAGTTTCACATCACCAGCAACTGACCTAATATATGTACCTGACCCTGAATCACCCTTAAAATAGTGATTTAGATTTGATGGGAAGACTACTAGATCACCTGCTGCAACTGAAATCGTATGATTATTGGACGTTATGAAGTTTTGACTGCTTATTAATGTCTTCTCTTCACTCTTGGGATCCATCATACCCTCACTATAACAGTTTGGGTTGCATGGATTATAGAATGATAGAGTAGATTGAGGTGATGCGTGTACATAGTATACGAATGATAGATCAGAACATGCATGAGTATGCATGGTCATATTATCCTTAGCATTCACAATTGTGAACCATGCTTTCATTATATGTGGTGATAGTCTATCAGTTCTAATACCAGCACCATTAAGACACTCAATTATTTGACTAGAGATAGCAAAGAAGAAGTCATTAAGATCTTCCTCATGATGCAACAAGCATTTATCTCTGGTCTCACCTGTAATACTATTATCACCAGGTAGATCTGGATCGAATTGAAACTCAGTCTTACTGTGTAACAGATCGTTCCAATTACCATCTATCTTACATTGGTAAATAGCAGTAGGAAACAATGGATGTATTTGATTATTATCTAACATGACAGTTGAATCGTATAGTAAGTATCTTTATAACGCTAAGGATCTGCAAACAGAAGCTAAGAACATTCTAGCACATGATCCAGAACAATGGGCTACATGGTGGTATGACTTTAACAGACCTCCACAAAATATAATAGAGAGCTTCATATTCAAATCAGCAAGACAGCATAATGTATTCCATAGTTATATTGGTGCTGAGTGGTGGATAAGAGAACACACATCAATCGATAGTAATTGGAGATTCCATGCAGATATTGATGTAGGTAGAAGAGAGAAGGATAATGAAATACATGCTGCACCATTTTCTACTATTACTTACCTATGTGATAGTGGTCAACCAACTGTATTAGTAGATCAGTATGTTGACTGGGAAAATACAGATGAACATATCATGGGTTCTAACGAATGGACATTATGGTGTGCACCTAAACTAGGAAAACATATCAACTGGTCTATACAATATTATCATGGAGTACCAGCAAGCTATGGAGTATTAGATGAAGGTGAAACTAGAATTACTCTCATGTATAATGTATGGAGACATAAACCATATGCACCTGAATGTATAGAATATAACCTACCCTATGAAATATCAAAAGGGGAAGCTCATCTAGACATAAAAAAAGATATTGAAATACCTTGGCTAGATCCACATGGTTATTTCAACTGTGAACTAGAAGGTTTTCCAATATCTATGCAGTATCATGGATACTATCAAAAACATAAGACTTGGTTGGTATCTCAATACCTACCAGAGGGACAAAATCCTATTCCACATTCTCCCACGCAAGAGCACCATTCGCACTAAAGATACAGGCATAAACATAATGGTCTGCATCAGGACATAAGCTTGACTTAGGAAACCAGTCTTCTGCATTTGTTTGTGCTGTTGTTAAATTATTATATGCTATAGTACCATAACTACTGTTCTTAAACTCTGTTAGTATTGGATCAGTCATTAATCCCTCATACCATGTCCAGACAGTATTAATCTTTGCTGTATCAGAAGCATCTTCTAATACTCTAATCTTTTTAGCATCATACCATAGTATTGGTTGTCCCAATAGTTTAGCATAATCACTAAGTGTGTTTTGTAGTGCTTTGTATTCCATAGGAGTTATGTTAATCATCATAAGTTGATGAGTACTGTCTTATTAATTTATATCTTATCTGGTTAAAGTATGTAGCTGGTTCAACATCGTGCATCCATTTATCCTTATCTATAGCATTCATTGCATAGAATTCTAGATCTTGATAATCATATAATAACTCACGAATGAATACATCTTGGATGAGAGTCTGTATCCATGTAATACATACTCTTCTTTCTCCTTTAGTTACAGGTTTCACCCTGTGCCATAGATTAGGATCGAAGAGTATACATTCACCTTTGTTGAGCTTGTGAGAATATGTTTCACTTCCTAATCTAATATCAAGTTCACCACCCTCATACTCAGTACCATCATTTAATGCTGTAGTCATTATATAATCAGATCGTAAGTGCCTATTCATGATAGGAGCATCATTATGAAAATCATAATGACCTTGCTCCTCCTCACTATACTTAACGAACATTGGTCCTGTTGTTTTCTTAACACACATAGCTGATGTAAGTGGAGATCTCCAAAAATGTTCCTCCCATAAATCAACAGCACCCTGTACATCTGTCCCTTTTGATTTATCAACCAACTGTTGAGTTCTCTTTATATTTCTATCATGAGAACCAGTATTCTTACCATCTACAAATTCACCTTCATCAAAATATTTTTGGATCTGATCACAAATATCAGTCTCCAACCACATCATTCTACGAATCATATTTACATACCTGCAGCAGCTTTAGCGTCATCCAATAGTTTTTGATCTCTTTCCATTTGTTGTATTAATACCTCAACTGGATCACTGAGATGAGATATAGATGATACATTAAACATAGGTGAAGGTCTCATGAACTTACATGCTAACATGATATAGGTCTCCATGATTGTATCCATAGAAGAACTTATATCAGTACCAGTCCTATCAGATGCTGGTGGGAACTGAATAAACTGTTCATCACTTGCTAGATACCCAACACTAGCATTATATGGTAGGAAATGCTTTTTATAAACCCAAGGATCAATTGGAATCTTAATAGTAGTTAAAACTTGAATACCACTCTCAAATGCATCAGGCAAAGCTCTAATACGTGTTCTATAATCTTTCCACTGTAGTTTCTCTTCAGCAGTAACAGGTGCATCTTCAAGCATTGTCCAATCAGATGTATGCAAGAAGAAATCTCTCCATGATTTTATTCTTGTTAGAGACAACCCTTTCTCTTTCTCAATAACTCTATCAAAATAACCTTGAACATCAGCAATTTGTACTGATAGTATAGCATCAAATGCTTCTCTTATCTTAGCAACAAAATCTTTTGCTGTTGCTAGATCTGGTTCATCAAATATATAATCCTTCCAGAAATACTGACCAGTAGTATGATTACGAACATACTTACTCTTATTACAAGTATATGATTCAGTTGGATCATCAAAATACTTAAATGTCTGCAACCTATCCTTATCAGTACTCCATAAAGGATCTAAAACAGGAGCGATGTACTCATTCCAATCAGAATCAGAAATTGTTTTACTAACAGTACCACGAGTTATTATTCTCGTAATACCACTGATAATTACTGTGTTGTTGTTTATCGTAGACATTTTTATTATACGGGTTGTTGATAGAACCAGCCTGTTACAATATATTTAGTTCCTTTGAGAACCAAATTACCTCTGTGAGTGTGTGTATAACCAGCAGGCCATATTACTACTGTTCCTGTGGTAGGTTTAATCCTTCTCTTTTGATAGAAGAACTCAGTCTCACCACCTTCAAAATCTTCATTAAGATATATCATCCATGTAGCAGTTCTATTTGCTTCATTGTATGATCCATCTTCATGATGAAATACGTGGTAACCACCTCCCTCCATAGTCCTCTGCATTTTAACATGCCAAGACGTTAAAGGAACTGACCCTAATGAATCATATGTTGTACAATAATGGTTTAATGTAGACTGTAAATATTGATTAACTTGAGATGAAAGAATACCATTCATGGTATCTAACATACATCCAAGATCCTTACGACCTAATGATCTCTTACCAAATTGATTCTCACCAATCATAGCTTGAGTTTCCGTTTGATGTGGATCACTACGAGGTATATCAAGTTTCTCATTACGTATGATTGCTTGCTTATCCCAATTTTCAAACCAATTTATAAGATCATTACAAAAAGCAGAGGGAACAAAATTATCCCACACTCCTATAAAATCGTCAAAGTTTCCCCTAGGACCCATTAGATCCATAGGCATAATTGGTGTAACCATCTCACAATAGTTAGATGCACCAGTACCAGTAACCGCCATAATTTAATTTACCAAGCTTTAATAAGATATTTTACTCTAAAGTATTTTAACACAAGAGGGACAGGTGTGCGTGGAACAATACCAGCAGATACTGTTAGTTGTTCAGCACCAGTCATTGTAAGTGTACCATCATTTACAGTCATTGCAGCTTGTGCTGGAGTGGCTGTAAGAGTCTTATCAATTAGATAAGAGACAGTCTGACCATTATCATTCTGCACATTTTCGTTCATTTTGTTCTTACCATATACATTGGAATATGCATCACTAGTACCTGGATCAGAACCATCAACTTCACTTTGGTCTACAGTTAGAGTAGCAGGGAATGCTCTTCCAGCACCCCATATTATTCTAACTCCACCACTACCTCCATTACCTGCAGGTTGTTGCAGATCAACAGAGTTATTATAGCACGAACCTCCTCCACCGCCAACAGCCCCACCATTTCCACCTTGAACAGGTGAGTGAGTATCACCAGTCTGACCACCTATTGCATCTTGTGAGGTTCTAAACACAGTTCCAAGTCCACCTTGCTGACTACTTAACTGCCATGCTATACCACCTGGATTAAGATTAAAGTTCTGAGTACCAGTATTTGTTAAGACCCATTTGAATCTATATGTACCAGGAGCAATAGTACCAAGATCTATATCAGTATCATTTATACCATCATTTATTGGAGAAGTATTTTTCTTTACTCCATCCCAATATACATCAGCAACATCATCGCATTGAACTCTTATCCACATCTGTGTGGTTGTAGTAATATTAACCAATGTCTGACCTTCGGTTGGTTGATTTAGATATGGGTCAACATTGTTTAAATCACCAGGTCTTTGCTTACAAATACCATACTGCTGCATGAATGTAGACCAATAAGCATTTGTATTTGTTGTTGGATGAGCTAATACCCATTGGCGAGTATGAACATAAGGTGCAGTCGCATCTGAACCAGCAGCACCACCAGAACCTCCTCCACCACCAGTCATAGTTCCACCTTCAGTAGTTTGGTTGGCAGGATTACCTCTATTACCACTAATACTTTCACCATTCAATCCTACTCCTCCACCACCTGAACCACCACCAGTCATGATAGTGTGTGATCCAGCACCACCACCTCCACCATCTCCATTACCATCTACAACAGTTCCACCACCTCCACCAGTAGAAGTTGTTCCACCTCCACCATCACCAGAATATCCACCAGCTCCACCTCCTGCACCTAAATTAGTACCTTCTCCACCATTACCACCACCATCTCCAGTAAATGTACCACCACTATTAGAATCACTTCCTGATATACCTCCACCACCACCTTTAACAGTAGCAGCAGATATAAAATAACTATCTCCACCTACAGGCCAACTGGTTGGGAATTGAGCATTAGTACCAGTACCACCAGCACCTACGACTACAGTATATGACGATCCTGGTGTGACGTTTTTATTATTGATCCATCCTAGTCCACCACCACCGCCTCCTACAGCTGAATTTCCAGTACCACCTGCACCACCACCAACACAAACAACACAAATGGACGTTACACCTGCAGGTGCTGTCCAACTATATGTTCCTGGTGATGTCCACGATACTTGTCCAACAGCAGGTAAAGCTGTACCACCAGTAAATTCATGTGCATATGTTGGAGATACATCATATGAATACTGTGCCTGTTGTGCTGCTCCAGGATCTATACCTCTTCTTGGTCTATATTCAGTAATATAATGTGAGTGTTCAGCAGAGAATCCTTGCTCTTCTGGAACCCATTGTTGAACTGGAGATCTATTAGTAACATAGTTTGGTGATGCACTAAGATCAGATGCTGTTCCTTTCTGATATTGAAATGTTCCTGCCTCACTACCCATAACTAAATGAGTATGTGGTGGTGGACCACTTAAAGTAACTGCTTGTAATGGTCCTATTTGTATAACTGCCTGACCAGATAATGTCCCTTTAACAAATCCTGTTACAGCACTGTATCCACTTATACGAACTGTACCAAACCCATACTCCTCTAGCTGTCTAGCTCTGCTAATATACCACTCACCACCTGTATTACCAACTTCCATGTTAGATAGATCTGGTGTTATAGATCCAGCTCCATCAATACCACCAGGTCCATTAACTCTCTTCATCCTCATGTCTGGTAAATTAAATGTACCAGTGAGTTGAGATGCATCACCCCAATCTCTTAAATTAACTGTCTGACTACTTGTACCACCATACTTATTTGTTAATACATCGTACAACAAAGGAAAATCAGATATATTTAATTGTTGTCCATCACAATATAACCAACCAGGATAATTATGTTCAACCTTTGATGCTGTGGTAGAATCTCCATCATCATGTGCACCTACTAAAACAGCCATAATACTTCCAATAGGAGCACCCGAATCGTTGCTCATATCAGAATAATGATTGTGATATAATCCTCTTAATCTAGGCATGTTAATACTTTATTAGAAATTCCAGAACAATATATGGCGAAACAATATCATCAAACTTATTTACACCACTAGTAGATATATTCACATTTGCTTCAAGACCATCTGGTCTCATAGTTGTAACAGCAGTAGTGCAAGTAAAAGTAGTATCACCTATCTCTCTATCAATAATATGAGAGTGTGCAGTACCATCATTATCTAAAGATCCTGGTGGAGATTCACAAACCTCTTCCACGTTTCTAGCAGTAGGATATACTGGATCTGTTATATTATCATTAACAGTATCATATGGTCGTTGGTTTCCAATAACAACTACAGTGTTTCCTGGCCAAGAGGTATCAGTAACAGTTGTTATTTCTTTTTTATGTGTCCACTTACTAGGTTCCCACCCTGCAGCAGCAATCTGTGCATCAGTGTATTGCGAACCATCTACAGCACCTCCAGCTTGAGCGTATCCTAAGAAATACTTATCAAATCCTCCACAAGCTTGAGAATTACAATTACCTTCTCCTGTAATAACCTTCTTTGCAGTCCAGTATCTTGCAGCAACATCATTACACAACCCACCAGAACCACCAGCAGTAGTGGTGTAATTAACATCAGCAGCAGACAAATAATATGGTACAGATTTATGAGGATACTCTTTATCCTCTTTAATTGCAACCCTAGTACCACCAGAGAAGTGTCCATGTGATCCCATTGCTGTATGAGGTACTGAGGTAGTTTCAGTAGTAGTTGGAACTGTCCATCCTACTGTGCCAATTAAATCAAAGGTCTGTGCTGGTATAGTAAATGCACCATTAAATCCTATAGTAGCAGTACTACCAACATTAGAGAACATCTCAACACCAACACCTGCTTTCTTAACAGTTGTTGCATTCTCTCCAGTACCAACAACCTTAGTCAAATGATTATATGACCCTACATTAGATGATGAAGCAGCTTCTATATGCTTTGATCCTAAATCAGGAACCTGAAACTGACTAGGACCAAGAACCTGATCTGACTTCTTATATAAAGATCCCTCACCAGTACCAAGTATCCTTGCAAGCTCTGGATAGTCTCTCTCATCATAAACAGAACCATCGCATCTAATATATCCTGCAGGTAATTTTTCTACACTCTGTGCAAAATTCGGATCATTATCAGGAATACTAATAGCCCAATTAATAATAGTACCAGGTGCAGTACCTAACTTAGATCTCTCTTTCTGTAGAAACTTCATTAATATGCCCTAATAAGATACATCATACTAACTGCTGGAGTCTTTACATCCACATTGATATTTAGTGCAGATGGTAGATTCTGTGGTGCAACTGATGTAGGTTGACCAGATAATGTACTATCAGTTTCTATATTATCAACAGCTACAATTGTAGGTGGTTTAACAAAACCAGCATTCATAGTAACTTGAAATGAATAGTGAGTATGAGACTGCTGCTCTGCATGATACTCATTATTATGATTCAAACATACAGGGAATGTTTTAGATGTAGATTCATCAGCAGGATTAAACAGATTAGTATTAATATCATCTGCATCACCTTGATAACCATACCAGTTCTTATAATCCCCAAGACCAGGAACTGCTGCTTCTCTTTGATTACATGTAGAGTTATTTGGTGCTGTTGTATTTCCATTGAATGTACCACCTAAAGCTCTAGGCATAGGTCCTTGCCAGACTGGTTGTTTGGTGTATGAACCAACACCACCAGTATTATTAGGATTGAGCCTTGCTCTCTCCATACCAACTATAGTTTCACCAGATACAAATCTTGTTACCATAGCAACTCCTTGGTTACCATCAACAGTATCAGGACTACCATTACCTGGAGCACCAATATCTTTTTGTTTATTATTTCCTTCTACATTATCAACAACAAGTGGGCATTGGAATGATTCAAAGAATCCACCATCATCAATAGCATACCTATATCCAGTGCCTTGATTACCAACAGCAGTAGGATTACCATGCATATGAGGTGGCATATGATCTTTACTTAGTTTCCTAGGTAACGTATGGAATGTCTTAAAATAATTTGGGGGATTTATAGAAAAGTTTCTAATCTGTCCAGTTAAAGTACTAGAGTCTGTGATAGTGAAATTTATATCAGCGTTAGCATTATATGATGTACCTGGACTAACACCAGATCCATCACCTTCAATTAATTTAGTAGTACCAGCTCCTGATGGTGTTAATACATCTGATACTGATGGTAAAGTCCAATCTACCTTTACTACCAAATCATCTGAACCTGAAGGAAATGTAGTACCAGGTATAGTTATCTTATCACCAGGAGTATATCCACCACCAGCATTAACTATCTTAGTTATTCCAGCTCTACCAGTAACATCTATATCAATAGTTACTTGACAACCAGATCCACCACTAGGAGAAGTTAATGTAAGATTATATGTTGCGGCTGATCTTCCTTCATCTATTTCACCATTAGTAATAGTCATACCACCAACAGCACCACTTAGATATGTCTGGCCAGCTTGCAACGCAGCAACACTAACATATGATTCTTCATAGTCTGCTAGTAACCTAGTATTTAACTGCGGAAGAGTGAATTGATCTCCATCTATGTAATTTGGATATATCCTATTATTAAGACCATTAGTAGGTCCATATGTATTGCCCAAAATAGAAGCTAGAATTGGGAAATTCAAAGCTTCAAGTGTTTGACCATTACATTGTAACCATCCATCTGGTACACTTGCTTGATCTCCTGTCCAAGGAAGGATCGTACCTATTGCCGATCCTCTCATCCTTCTTTCTGTTTCGTACTGTCTCATTGGTTATAACTCCACGAGCCACCATCCTCTGTAGGCTGACGGTATACTAGTTGTTTCTGTTCCATCTTTTGCTCCAGCGAATACAAATCCAAATCCAGCATTTCTGGTCTGTACAATCATTTCACCACCACCATATGCAGTACTTAGGCCACCAGCGAGAGTACCAGTAGCATCACCTTGCATTTGAACACCAACTGGGGCACGAACAATCAATGAAGTAGCGTAGGATAGATTACCTCCAACCTCAATGAATCTAATCATATCACCAGTCTCTGCATCAGCAGGTAATGTGAACACTGTAGTAGCAGCAATAGCAATCATGTAGTTCTTACCAGTTTCAAGTGTTGCATCAGAAGTTAGGTACTCCCAGTTTTTACCACCGTTCTTACCCCAGAATCTATCAACACCAAACGCATCAACAGCAGCATCCTGACGTATTCTGAATAATCTATCACCATCATTACCAAGACCATTAATTTCTAATGCCTTAGTAACATCTCTTGCTGTACGTGCTTGAGGAAGACTGTTAATAGTAACCTGACCACCATTAACTGTAAGATCACCAGTACCTATTGCAGATGAAGCAACACCAATACGTGTATCACCTGTCTGTGCATCTACATGTAACTTAGCAGTAGAAGTATCACCGAATTGAATTCCAGTAGTACCACTGAATACAGAGAAGTCATCATCTATTTGTAAGTGACCAGAGATCTCAAGATTACCAGTAGATACCTGCAAGTAAGCAGACATCTTCTCATCATCACCAGAACCTACTGTACCATCATTCTGTACTCTTAAGTTACCAGCTAACCACTGATTACCTCCCTTATCAATAATTGCTTTTGGAGCAGCCTCAGTACCAATACCAACGACTGTGAACTTACCATCGCTATCAACTGTTAGTCTTGTAGCAGGTATAGGTTGACCATTTATAATTCTGAACTGATTATCAGTAGAATTAGTTGATGCATCACCTGTTAGATTAATATTAAAGTCTTGAACACCAAGTATAGTAGAATCTACACCACCATAGACAGAATCAATTACGAAACGATCTTGGTTAGCACCATTGTTAACAGTAAACTTCTCAGCGTTAGTATCATTAACAGCAGTGATTCTAACAAATTCACCAGTACATGTAGGTGTATTAGCACCATTTAATCTTAGATAGTCACCAACACTAAACTGTCCACCAAACTCAGCAAGTGATACTAAAGTGTTACTGAAGTTGATAACAGCAGATCCAACAGTACCTGATAATGGGATAGCACCACCAGTAGGATCTAGAGATAGATTAAACCGTGTGACGCTATTACCAGTGTCATTCACTGCATTCACAACGAAGTAAGTTGCTGTATCATTAACACCAACAATACTACCAACATTACTGAACTTAACTGCATCACCGTTTCCTAAATCATTGATAGGAACTTCAAGTGTATCAGCATTATCTACTAGATTAGATAGATTAGGAGTCGAAGAGTTCTGTGGTACTCTACCAATCAGGTAAGTAGCATCATTAGATCTCTCAAGCTTGTATATAACACTATTATCTGCATGTAACGATACCTGTGTACAATCCACACCTCTAGTAACTGGAACTATCCTTGTATTAACATCAGGACCAGGTGAGGCAACCTCAACCAATTCTGTTCCTACGATAAGAATATCACCAATCGCTATTCCTCTTACGTTACTGACTGGTAACCTATTATATTCAGGATCAGATGAACTATTTGTCCATGTAGTTGTACCAGTACCAGTATCAACCAATGTATTCTGTAATGTAATACCAGTTGATGTTCCAGGAGTACCACCAACCTGTACAGGTGATCCATTTTCAGATGTAGCAATCTGGAATGTACCACCAGCAGCATTACTATTAACAATCCAGTATGGTGTAGTTGTATTAATACCACCACCAGAAAGTCCAGTAGTATCAGTAAATCTAACTACATTACCATCTAAGAAGTAGTTTTCTGCGACAGAAAGAACTCCATTAGCAGCAACACTAGTGATAACTTGATAACCATCTATATCAGCAACATACTTGTAGAAGTCAACATTAAGATCAGTTAATGATCCTGGAGCATGAGCTATCTGTGATGTATTAAGTAGTGCTCTAGTAACCGTAACAGTACCGCTATTAGATCCACCATGCATAGTTACATCACCATACACATCTGTATCACCATTAACTTGCAGAGAGTTTCTAACCTCTGTAGTACCAGCGACACCACCGATAGCAAACTGTGATGCTCTAGTTGCAAAGTTTACAATAGAACCAGCACCAGCTCTGGTGAATAGATTAATAGTCTGTGAATTAGACTGCAGATCACCACCATTAACATCTAAGTCACCATCAAGTATGGTTTGAGCATTCTTAATTGTGAATGTAGAGTTAGCAGTGTTACTAAACGCACCACCCATTGTGATGTTTGACTTATTAGTAGCACCATCAGCAACAACACCAATGTTAACTGTTGAATCAGTAGATGATGTGTGTACATTTAATGTTGTATCAGTAGATGATGTACCAACATTTATTGTCTGAGCTGCTGTTGCATCCTCGAAGAGGTTTACAGTAGTTGCAACACCACCAACATTTAATGTGGTTGCATTAGTATCAAGGACATTGAAGGTTGTTGCATTAGTAGTAATACTTCCACCATCAACATTTACATTACCATCGATATCTGCATTAGCAATATCATTACCATTACTTATTAAGTGCAGTGCATTAGTTTCACCAGATCCTACCTTAACAGTAAGAGTAGCATCTAAATCAGTATCAGTTGCATTAACACCTACTCTAGTTGCAGCAGTTGAAACTCTAAGTGTTGCTAAGTTAGTTGTTGTGATTGAATCTCCACCAACTAAGAATGCATCAACAAGACCAGTCTCGGTCTTAGATATGGTTGGTTCACTACTGTAACTCTGAATTGATTTACCACTAATGAATGCATTACCAACAACATCCAAGTTTGCTCTTGGGTCTTGCTGATCATAGACTGTACCACCAGCAGTATATGTTAAGAATCCATATTCGTGTGCATTATGTGCAGTACGTGCTATTGTGTTAACACCTAGTTTGAACTGACCATAAGTATCAGTATCTGTTCTTATTGCTTCAGAACCAATTACACCAGTTTCTTTCCAACTCTCATCGGATCTTTCAAGGATAGCATTTGGTTGAAGTGTAGGATTCCAAGTAAATGTGGTTGTAGCAATAGAATTATTAATGATAAACTCACAATATCCATTGTCTACACCTGTTTGATCTGCCTTACTAATAATCCACTTACCATTAATACGTGGATCAGAGAATCCTTGAATACGGATTGTCTTACCTACACTAATCTCAATACCACTGTCTGAGTTAGTAAATGCTCCAGCCCAGTGAAGTTGAACAGTATTACTACCATTAGATAGTAATTGAAGTATACTTCCCTCTGGTATTACTGTGTAATAGTTAGCATAGATCCAACCAAGAGAACCACTTCTCTCAATCGACTTACCCTTATAAAGAAGATCACCTGCTTGTGGATTAGCATCTACATCAGCAGAATTGTAATATTTTACAGCCTGATTACTATCGAAAGTTGATCCTTGATCTGGTGTTCTATTGCTAGGCTCATTCTCATTAAATGAGAAGTTTGTACGTATAGTATACTCTTGACCTGGGAATAGTCCTGTACCTCGACCTTTTATGTGATAAACAGCCGTGGAAATTTTATTCCTACTTATGGTTATATCACCCTTATTTCTATCAGACCAAGCACCTCTAGTTAATGTAACATCCTCTTGACCACCATCAGTTCTTGGGTTAGAAAGTATAGTTAAGGCAGGAGATTCAGTAGGTGGTTGTGTGCTAATGATTACTCTGTTATTAAAGTAACCAACACCCTCAACAGTAATCTTATCCTTGAATGTAACAGGAGTATCGAATGATGTTACTAGAGTAGTAATAACATCGGTATCATCTTCAGATGCAATAAGTTGAGCTTTCTCTAGGAATGTTTCTTCACCAGTGATAGCATCAATCTTCTTGTTACCAATGTATAGGTCACCATTACTGTTAAGACCAGTGTAGAATACAATACCACCATCCTCACGTTTTGCCTGTGAGTAGTAGTCTTGGAACTCAGAAAGTATAACTTCCTGTCTTGCTGGTAAACCAGATGAGTAGTTACCTGGACCAAAACCAAGGTATTCAAACGTATGGTTACCAGATCTAGCAATAGATGGTCTCCTTAGTTCGATGTATACCTTCTGATCATGAACAGATGCAGCATCACCAGCAATAGGAATCTGTCTTTGCTCTGAACCAGCAGTTGCATTACCTGCAAGAGCTTGAAGTCCATTGTTTCCAGTGTAATTATATCCACTGAAGTATCCTGTCTTAGTTAAATCTTCAACAGCCTCCTTAGTCATTGACCTCTTATAGTCATTGACCCAGACAAGACCATGTGTATAGTTGTCTGCGAAACTATTAGAAGAAGGTGCATCAGTAATCAATGCATCCTTAGTACCATCATTGTCTATAACCTGATACCATGTAGGATCATTCTTATAGTCTAGTGGATATAGTGAGGAGATAGGCTGAGAGAACTTAAAGTTCTGGAAGTTAGCACCAACACCAGCACCACGAGGTAGAGGAGAAATGTTACCACGAACAGCAGTTAGATAGTAGATACCATCCTGTTGTCCAGCAACACGTTCTTGAATAATCTCAGATTCAAAGATATAGAATGTATCATCAATATCCTTAACATCTTCCACAGAAGAAATTCTATATGTGTTACCAACAGAGTCATTAAGTGTATCACCAGGAGTCATGGAGAATACATTAGAATCGCCAACCACATAAAGATTATTACCTTTACTGTCTCTACCACCATTAACGTCTGCTTTCTGATCAGCATAGACAGAACCTTGTTCAAACCTTGTGTTTACTAGAGAATTGAATGTTGGTCTAGCACTAACATCCTTAAGGATAATATAATGTTGATTACCTACATTGAAATATGCATGAAGGTATCCAAATCCACTAGTACCACCAGTCCATTGTACCAAGTTAGTAGGAGCAGATTGAGTCTTACTTACAGCGAATGTACCTGCTTGTGGTGCATTGATCTCTACAGTATGGAATACTGTATTCTTTAAGTTTGGTGCGTTAGTATCATCAACTGTGTGATCAAATACAGTAAGTTGTAATTGCTGTGATGCACCAACAGTTACCTCCCTAGCAGAACGAATACTGAATCGAATATAGTTATCAGTGTTCCTAACTGCAGGATAATTATCTGGATCATATACATTCTTAGCAGTTAATGTACCAGCCTGTACTGCTGCATTGAAATCAGCCTTGGACATACCAAGCTTTTCAGTTGAGTTAGCAGACTGTGGGTTACGGAAATCAGCAATATCAGGTGATCCACCAACTTTTTCAAGTGTAATATTCTGTGGAATTAAGTTACGCTTCGTATCAGTACGGATCTTCATTACAAATCCGTTATTTGGTTGCCTTACAGAACCAGGATATTCTTTTGGTTGTACATAACGCAAACGATAGATACGATCATCTGCCTTACGAGCATCCTTAAGACGAGTGTAATAAGAATCTGTTGTCTGTGTCTGACCTGAAGAAGAATCATAGTCAGTCTCTTGAATCCTAGTGATTATATTAGAATCACTACTAGTCTCATCCTTAAGATTCAAGTACCACAATCCATCAGTTACTGGTGGAATTCTAGAAGCACTAGTATCAACAAAGGTTGGGTCAAACCTCATTGGTGATGTACGCTTGTTAGCGAAGACATACCATGATTGTGTTGGATTATTAACTAAAACTACCTCTGGTGCACCAGTTATAGCATCTTGTGCAGTAGCAAAGATCTTAAATGTATCTTCTGTCTCGTACCTTACATAGTACTCTTGAGTAGGAGATACCTGAGCTCCACCACCACCTGATATTGTAGGTAATACACCTGTCTGACCATCAGATCCAGTATCTCTAAAGAAGATCTTCTGTAACTCAGCAGCAGGGATACCATTTGTTGGCTTATCAAATATATGAGCAACTTCTGTCTTGAATACAGTACCACTAGATCCATCAAAAGTAACTCTATACTCATGTAAATCATATGCTGTATCAAGTACATACTGTTCTATTAAAATCTCAACATCCTCATCAAGAGAATCTGTCTCTGGTGAGTAGATGTAGATACCAGCAGCTGCAGCTTCTGGTGACTCAGCAAGCATTAACTTAGTCTGATCACTACCATCAAATATACCACTGTACACACCAGCATCATTGTAGTTAAATGGTTGTGTGTTACGACCTGGAGCAATTACATAATATTTTCTATTAGGTTGGAATCCAAGTGGTAGACGAACGTCTCTCTCATCTGGAGTCTTACCTGCCTTAACACGAGCAACCAATCTAACTGGTGTTCCAGTCTCAAACTTATGTGGGTTAGTACCACCAGCATCTAAAGTGAATAGAGTTGCACGTTGTGCGAACTGATCAGTAGATGTTGATGGGTTAACACGAGCAATAGCATTCTGTGATGGAGATGTCTTAGTTGTAGAAGCAAACTGTCCAGCATTATTAGAGTATGCTGTAACACCATCAGTGGTAGCACTAACAAAGGTATGTGCATAAGCACCACCAACCTGTACACCAAACTGCTTACCACGTACAAATGTATGTGCATAGTTACCACCACTAGCAACAGAAGAACCAAGAGCAGACACAAACAAATGTGCTGTAGTATTAGAAGAAGTACCAACATCTACTGTAATTGTAGTACCTGTTGATGCTAGTATAGGTAATGATGTATCACTTGCAGGGTCAGTTGTTCTAGGATATGTGTGGTTAGTACCATGACCATCCTGTGCACAAGTAAAGGTTAATGAGTTATCAGCAATCTTAACAGACTCACCAGCAAGTGTAATACCATCAGCAACAGCACTTACAAATGTATGTGGATAGTCACCACCAGTCTCTACTGCAGCTCTTGTTATACAATTTGAAGCAGCAGAAACAAATGCATGTGCAGTAGCATTAGTAGATGGAATGCTAGTTAATACATTAATAGTAAATCCATTCTGTGTAACTGAATCAATCTTGACCCACTTACCACTGATAGGATCGGTTGTACGTGGATACGTATGGTTAGTAGCATTACTATCTTCAGCACAAGTAAAGGTTAGACTATTATCTGCAATCTTGATGAAGTCACCTGCAGCAAATCCGTGATTAGCAAGAGTAAATGTTATTACACCTGTTTGTGGATCGTATCCAGCAGCAGTTGGAGTGTAACCAGTATTAGGTACAAATGTATGTGTTGTAGTATTTGTAGATGGTATAGTGGTTAGAACATTAACTGTAATTGTTGTTGCAGTTACAGCAGTAATGTTTACAGCAGTATCAGATGCTGGATCAGATGATCTTGGATATGAATGATTAGATCCATCACCATCCTGAGCACATGTAAATGTTAAGGAGTTTTCAGCTAACTTAATAGATGTACCAACAGTCAAACTATGACTACCGATAGTCATCTCCATATCACCTGTTGTTGGATTGTAATCAACAGCAGTAGGAATGAAACCAACTAAAGGAGATGTACCAACATTAACATCAAATGTACTGTCTGTTACACCAACAACATTCATCCACTTCTTACTATATGGATCTGTTGCTCTAGGATATGATTTCTGTGCGGTATCACCGTCCATACCACAAGTCATTACTAATGAGTTATCAGCAATTCTGACTCTATCTCCTAGAGAGAATCCATGATTAGCAACAGTAGTTGTTAGAATACCAGTTACAGGATTATATGAAGCACCAGTAGCTGTGTGAGTACTTGGTCCAGCAAGAGAATGATTACCAATAGTAAGAACCATCTCACCAGTGGTAGGAGTAAATGTAGCAGCAGTTGGTGTGAAAGTAACCTCTGGTGTTACACCAACAGCAACAGTTATCTTACCAGTCTGTCTCTTAACAGCACCAGCAGCTGCTGATACAAAGTTATGGATAGATGTATCTGGTGAAGGTGATACATTAATTAAGAATGTATCGTTAGTAGCAGTAGTAATCTCTAACCACTCTGTTGAAGCTTCATCAGTTGCTCTAGGATATGTGTGATTACTTGCGTTGTTGTCCTTAGCACATGTAAATGTTAATGAATCATTTACAAGTTTAACCATAGTACCAACTCTAGTAACGGAGTTGTTACCAGCAGAAACAAACTTATGCTCAGATACATCAGAAGAAATTCCAATCTGAACATCAAATGTATTACCTGTTATATTCTGTATAGGTAGTCTCTTACCTGCAGCAGGGTCAGTAGGTCTAGGATAACTATGGTTAGTAGCATGACTATCCTTAGCACATGTAAATGTGATAGAATTGTTAGCAAGGATAACACTAGTACCAGTAGCAAACTGATGGTTAGCAACAGTAAGAGTTAGTATACCTGTAGCTGGATCAAAATCAGCATTAGTTGGTGTATGTGTACTACGTGCTTTAAATCCATGATTAGAAACAGTAAGTACAAGCTCACCGTTTACTGGATTATAATCTGCAGCAGTCGGTGTATGATCTGTCTCCTCTACTGCAGTAACACTAACTGATTGGTTGTATACTGGGTCAGATGTTCTAGGATATGAGTGCTCAGTTGCATTGCTATCTTGATCACAAGTAAATACTAAAGCATCTTTTTCTAACTGTAATGTATTTCCTTGAGATATATTATGAGCACCAAGACTTAATACTAGATTACCAGTAGCAGGGTCATATGTAGCATCACTAACATTATGTCCTACAAGTGGTGTTGTACCAACATTAACAGTAACAGTATCAGAAGTTATATTAGTAATATCTCTAATATTATTCTTATATGCTGGATCTCCTATACGTGGATAAGAGTGGTTTGAACCATGATTATCCATACCACAACTGAATGTTAATCCACCTGTAGCAACTCCAATTTTATTCTGAGCAGATAAACCATGACCAGCCATAGTCAAAGTCAAATCACCAGTAGCACCATCATATGATGCATCAGTAGGTGTGAATGTTCCTAATGACTGAGATGTACTTCCAGCAGTATCAATACCATACTCTATTATTTGGAATAGAGTAGACATTGCTGAAATAACATCAGCACAATATACTGCATTAACAGGACCAGGATCAGTTGTGATAGTTAAATCCTTTGTCTGAGTATAAGATGTAGATACACCTGCTCTGGGAGTATAAGTTACATTCTGTATAATTGCAGAAGCAATCTCTTTTGCTTTTCTAAAAGTATAGATTGACTGCTCTTCTTCTCCAGCAAGATGAGCACCTACAACATATAGATTAGCAGCATCCCAGACCTTATTATTTGATCCAAACTTGACGTTATATGCAACTGCTTCAATAACATCTACAACGTCATCATAGCAGTTAATATTACCACCTGGAACTGTGTGTTGAGGATACTCAATATTCATATCCTTAACTGCTACATCAGCAATATACTCCTTGTTAGCAAGTAATAGATCATGTGCATCAGCATAACGATCACCAATAGGATTAATACCTTGGTTAATGATTGTCTTGATGTTATTCATCAAGGTTGATATAGCAGATGCAGTAGCATTACACTCAGGATATACTGTTGTAGTAGTAATCGATGTATCTACAGTACCTTCTATGGATGAGAATACACCTTTACGAGCACCATTCTGATCTTCTAGTGAGAACCATAGGTTAGCAGATGAATTAGATCCAGTAGCATTTCTAGCAGCACCTGCGAAAGGTGTGCTTCTTTCTCCAGCAACAACGCTACCAAGCTCAATAGTTGTTGGGTTAACAATACTCTTGATGTAAGTATCAGTAGGAATATTTGCTGTTGTTAAAGTATTAGCATCAACAGTTGTATTATTAGCATTAATTCCTGTATACTCCTGAACCTTCATACCAATAACAAGTCCAACAGTTGTAGGAACTGTTACTAATGAAGAGTTATTAGATATAGTACACCCAGACTGTAGGAAATCCCAGTTACGCATAGATGCGATAGCAAGGTCACGAGCATACTCAAAACCTTCTATAGTCTCAAACTTCTCATTATCAATGTAGTTTAACTCACCAGCACTGAAATATGACTCAGCAGCCTGTACAGTATTAATGTTACCACCAAGACGTAAGTCAGAAATAACAGCATCAAGAATTAATCCAACGTCTCTCTGACACTTACTGATAATAATATTCTTACTAAGAAGTGCTGGATATTTCTTAGTAATAAACCCATAAGTCTCCTCTTGAATAAACTCTTTGTTATCCTCTATTCTATTAGCAGCATCCTGATCCTTATTGTCTACAACTACTGTGCTAGGATTAAGAATCTGTAATGATGAAGGATAGAATTCATAACCAGAAGGTTCTAATGTACCATTAAATATTGAATTGCTTGGTGTTGTCTTACCAGAACCAGTTCCATATGGATCCAATTCAACAAATATTTTCTCTCTACTCTTTGCACCAATTCTAAATCCATTGAGAGTAGCAGCAGGACGCTTCTTAGGATCTGCAACATTATCACTACCACCAAAGTAAAGCTTAGTATTACCATCACGTGATGCTTGAACATCCCATGTATAGTAATCAACTCTATCTTCATTAGCAGATGAATCTATTATTTTTTCTGGTGGGATAATAGCATCAATATATCCACCCTTATCCTGTGCAAAGGAATATCCTTTATGTCCCTTAGCATGTAGTGATGTATTACCAAAGTTACTGTTAGAGTTGGTGATACTCATATCACCACCACTTTCCATTAGGAAGTGGTCAGCAAAACCAACAGCAAAGATGCTAACACACTGAATGAATGCATCATTGATTGCCTTTATGTGGGCGTTTCTCCAGTCATCCTTCCAATATGCATCACCTTTAGTATGATAAGGTACTGTTGCAAATGCATCAGAAAGAGATGCTTGGTTCCAAGTGTTTGTATATTTGTCGTAACGGATGAATGCTCTATCATCTTTCTGTAGAGATACACCAGTGTACTGAGCACAGACCATAGACTTGAAGCCTGTGACCTTACTACCATCTGCTAATAGACCACAGATACCCCACGTAGACCTGATAGACAGGTTGAACATGTATGGAGAAGCAGATTCAACTGAGTCTACCTCTGCCTGTACATAAGCACCAGTAGAGAGACCATTAGCAGTAGAGTATGTCTGATTATTCTGCAGTCCCAAGGATGCTACAGTACCAGGCAGCACAAAGCTAAATCTTCTCCTATTAAGTGGATCGATACTAGCAACATTAAATGTTCCATTCAATGCATCATCCAGACCATTGTTCTGTACAGCAAAGAATTGATTCTTAATATAACCATGAGCAATCTTTGTTGTTACATTAACAGTAACTTGACCTACTGGAGAAGAATCAACAACCTGAAGAGTTTCAATAGATCTCAGATCAGATAGAGGACCAACAATACGAGTCTCACTTACGTTACCACTAAATTCATTAGCATCATCAATTGTTGGTTGATACTGTGCAAATGCCTTAGCAACCTTCTCATAGTATAGATCTAACTCAGGTTTCTCGGCATACTGGAATACAGTAATCTTGTGGTGTGAGTACTCAGGTATAGCAAGGTTAGCATTATCATTCTTACGATAGTAAACCTTACCAACACCAGCAGTAGTATCATATAAAGGAGACTTAGTAGTAACATCTCCATCCTTAATGGTGAACTGCCAAATATAAGCACCACCAGTTACGTTAAAGACTGAAGTTCTTGGTTGCTCTTTATCTGCAGGATCAGGAACATATAAAGGACGTATTATAGTTCTACGAAGATCATAACCAATTAAAGAACAGCCACGTGGAACAACACAACCACCTTCAGTACCATTAAACTTGTGTAAGACGTTATCAGGATTAGACAGATCCACAACCGAAGAATCTGTCCAAGCATTAGTAAACTGATCGAAACTAAACTCAGGTGTTCCAGAAGTTGAAACTAATCCAGGTCTATTATCAATATAGTGGTCACCAGGCATAAGCATGATGGTGAACTCATCAAATCGATCATTATCGATTCCAGGAGCATAAGAATATCTTGCTACCTCGATAAATGCCC
>VTLG01013130.1_pt1 | contig 23941 bp, 27 predicted proteins | sample 4694571 | NCBI WGS metagenome assembly VTLG01 (sample SAMN12604809, study PRJNA352737) | marine metagenome | biome: ENVO:00000447; feature: ENVO:00000209|ENVO:00000569|ENVO:01000036; material: ENVO:00002151; isolation source: viral sequences binned using virsorter ...
GAGAACCAAGGCGAGGCAGACTACGCAAGGCGTGTGACGTTCAACGTGCCTATGTCTTGGCACCGTGGCGTCTATCAGCGTGGCCTCGCCGTGATCAAATCTGGCAAGGGCAAGCACTTTGTCGTCAGCGTCAAACCAACGCCCATGCCATGGGTCGAAGAACAGGGGATGGTTGCTTTCAAGTGCAAGACAATCTTCTTCAGGCGCAAGCACGGCGAGGAGATCGACGGCTGGCTGGTCCTGTTCAGTCACGGCACTAACTCTGACGAGAACCCTGTCGTGGGTGACGACGGCAAGCTGCGACTGCCGCATGCGTTCCACGCTGACCTGCGCCGGTCTGTCAGTCTTTTGAACAGTCGGACATTTCGCTCACTATCCGACATGCTCTGATCTGGGAAGCACCAGCCTCGCGGCTGGTGCTTTTTATGACAGTAGTACAGAGAGCAACCATTCCGATGGAGAATTGATATGAAAACGAGAACAATCAAGCTCAAGGTGACCAGACATGAGGTCTGGTTCCCTGAGTATGAGGTGCCAGCCCATCTGACTGACGATGAGGCACTGGAGTTGGTGCAGTCTACTGCGCCTGACGAGGTCTATGACGAAATGAACCACAAGTGGACACTAGACACTGATGTGTGGTCGGAATTGTACGAGGATACAAATGCAGATAATCACTAGGGCTGAGGCTGAGGCACAGGGACTTAAAAGGTACTTTACCGGCAAGCCTTGTAAACACGGACACATTTCTGAGCTTTGGATAAAAGGCGGCTGCATCGAATGTCAGCTATCCAAGCGTCGTGCTGCTAACGCAAAGCGTCTGAGTGCTGAGTGGGAGCAATACAAGAGGGAGAACCAGCACCGCTTCAGCATTCCTATCATGTCTCGACAGGAAGCAAAGGACGCTGGTTCAAACTTTTATTTCACAGGACACGCTTGCGCCAATGGTCACACGACAAAGCGAAGTACCCACACCAAGCAATGCTATGGATGTAGGGATGCGAAGAGGGATGACTACAAAAAGCGGGGGCTGGCTCAAATGTATGACAAGAGGTCGAGAGAGAAGCACAAAGAGAAGATCAGAGCAGCAATGAAAATCTGGCGATCTCACAATACGGAACACCGCCGTGCTTACATGAAAAAGTGGACGCAGGAGAACCGCGAACATCGTCGTTTGTACAAGCAGGCAAACAGGGCAAGGATCGCTGAACAAACCGTTGCTCGACAAGAGCGCACACGGCAGGCAACACCGTTGTGGGCGAACAGAGACAGCATCCTGCTTAAATACAAAGAGCGTCAGCGAATGACGGCTATCACCGGCGTACTGCATCATGTCGATCACAAAATACCGCTGCAAGGCGAAAATGTTTGCGGCCTTCATGTGGCTGCAAATCTGCGGGTAATCCCTGCGCGAGACAATCTGAGTAAGAACAACAAATGGGAGACAGCATGATTACATACGACGACGCACCAAACTATCGATACAGAGGCTATCGATACGTTCCACAGATCATGCACGAAGACGAGGAAGGCATCAGGAAAGCCAGCCACTTTGTGTTCAAGGTCGAGAACTACAACCCCAACAGCAGCGGCATTGCCCTGCCTGACTTCAGCATCAATGCGTCACCCTATCGCTGGCTGACCTATGACGAGTTCAAGCATCACATCGACAACTTGGGAGAATGAAAATGAGGTACTACGCATATTTTCTGGTTGGGTTTATCGGCATGATCTTTGGTGCCGGTATGGCTGAAGACCCTTCAATGAACCTCTTCTACGGCGTTGCCGTACTTTATCCATCTGTCGGCCTTTTGTGCTACAGTATGGTCAGGCTCGTGATGAAAAAGCATGGCCACTGACTTGTGCGGTGAGTTGTTGGTAGGCTTGAGGGACGCCTAAAGTATGTCGTGTTTCACCGCACAGGTGCATCCCTAACACGCATACACCCTCACCAAGAGCGAAAGGGGCAGGACGCACGGGTCTTGCCCCTTTCCATTTCGTACCATCGTACAAATCCAACCACGAGGTAATGATGTCTGAAAATGAAAACGACCTCTTCAATGAGGTGATGTTGGCATTGGCGATACCAAATCGCATGCTGAAAAAAAGTGGCGTTCAGTGGCCGCAAACCGGCAAGGAAGCCGATTGGTCCATACGCAACACCCGCCAGCTTCTGGCTGGCTCCACAAAATTTATTGTCAGTGACAGCTTGCTGAAGCATGCTGTCATGGCTTCACTCGTTCCACCCAAGTTTCTTCTTGAGGCTTGCAAATGGGCTATGCCACCCATCGAAAATATGTGGATCGAATGGAACGAAGAACGCCGTGTAGAGTTGATGGAAGAACAGCTTACATCGATGGGCGTAAAAGTTTCAAATGATGAAACAGACAAGTTCGCTTCAGAGCGCGTGGGATATCACATATCTCCGGTCAAAGGGCTGAATATGTATTCTCTGTTTTTCAGGGATCAAAGCGATGGTTCCATAGCCGTTCCTCGCCATGCATTTTACATCAAGAATGAAGAAGAGTTGACCTTTGATGATTTCATCAATCAGCGCAAGGTAGAGATGTATGATATGCATGAAGAAACAGCCAAAGTACAATTCTCTGAATGGCAGGAGCTTTTCGGAAGAGAGCTTATCGGTCCATCTTATTTAGAAGCTCTGTATCCAGAAGAGAAGCACAAAAGGTACACCTCTCAAATTATGAGAAGGATGGCCTATGGAATACACCCATTGTCTGATGCCGCATACAAGGAAGGGTTCAAGAGACATCGTTTGAATGGTAAGGCGTTAGCGCAATGGTTCCTGCAAACCATTCAGATGAATATGGGTGACGCTCGTTTTCTGATGACGTTGATGGCGCTTATCAACTACCCCAACATTCTGATTGAGCGTGATCAGCCAGAGGCGCAGCAGCGCATGATTGCTGGCCGTCGTGTGCCTCGCAACGAGTTGCGGGTGATTGAACTTGATCTGCCTAAGCCTCGCGGCGTCACCCGCTATCAGCGCATGTTCAAGGGCATGGGTACGCCCAAGCGTCAGCATGTTCGCCGTGGGCATATCCGCACCATCAAGCACAAGGACGGCACAGAGACCACTCGTTGGATACCTGAGATGGTTGTCGGTGACCCAAGCCTTGGCCGCATCGATCACCAGTATGATCTGAAAACGAAAGGGTCAAAAAATGCAGACAAAATATAGACGCAGACACTCCAAGTCTGTCGGCAAGGAGTTGAAAGAAGGCCGCAAGAAGAGAGAGGCTGCGGTGTATACAAAAGCATTTCGGACGAAACAAAAGTTCGGAGCAGCTTCTCCAGTGAGGACAATCTTTACGAAGGGAGATAGTGATGAAACCTAAAAGAGCGGATGCCTATTTCGTGTGTCAACAGCAGTTGGCAGGGGTGATCAGGGAGACTGAGCGCATCCTGCTTATGGATGAGTTCCCCGATCCATCTCCAGAAAAAGACATGCTCGACATGGCTGTCAGCAATTTACAGCAAGCGCAAAGTGATTTGATGAAGGCGCGTTTGCGTATGCACGAATAAAAATGGGGGGCCGAAAGGCCCCCCATTTGTCTTGGGAGTTGCAACCTATATGCCAGATCACGCTTCACCTTTATACCATCGTACAAATTTAGTCAACTAGAACGGCGCATCGTTTTCATTGTAGGTCGGTGTGTACGTCATGGCCGCGAATGGATCGTGGTCTGTTTCTGAATATCGGCTGGTGATCGGATTGAAATACAGTTCAGCCATACCCTGCTTTCCCACCCATGAAAACCTACACTTCCACACATGCACTTCACTTATCGACGAGTTGATCGGGTCTGGCCGATGCACGGACAGGCCCACATCTGCTTTTGCAAACCATGCCGCCGACCCTGATATGTCGTATCCCTTGGGGGCTGGCACCTTGCCATCCTGACCCCGCATCATCTTTGTCGGGTGTGCAACAAACCAGAGATGGATGTCGTGGCTCTGGGCGAAGATGCGAAGCTGGGTCAGCATCTCACTGATCCAATCGGTCTCGCTGATGTCACTGGTCTTGGCGATGTAGTTGTAGGGGTCAATGATTGCCCCTCGTATGCCGTGGCGCATCACGGCGATCTTCAGCCGTTCAATGATACCATCGATAGTCGCCATGCTGCCGTCGTTCTGATACAAGAAGCTGAAGTGTTCCTTCACAAACGACTTTCCCTTCTCCAGTTCCTCTGCCGTCAGTCGAGGAGTGACCCCTTGGAAGAACGGCTTTGAAAAATGCTTGCTGATGATCTTGGCAATGTGGATGCGCGGCTCGTTCTCAAAGGAACAGATGGCGAACTTCCAGCCCAGCCGTTCCGCAAGGTTTACCATGATCTGATCGATGAACTCTGACTTGCCCGATGATGGATGCCCAGTGACCACGGTAAGCTGGCCGGTGACTATCGAATACAGTTCATCCACTCCACTGTACCCAGTCGCCACACCCTTACCGATACCGTTCTCGTAGATGTCATCAAGCTGGTCGTAGAAGTGAGAGGCGTCGTACAGACCGGCAACTGGCCATGGCTGGCAATCGACCACCATTTTCTCGACGGCCTTCCTGCCATATTTCATCAGAACATCGTTGGCATCTTTGCAGCCGTCTGGATATTCAATCTTCCAGCATCTGTCCTTGCCGATGCGTCGAGCAATTTCTTCTGCCATTGCCTGACCGGCGCTGTCACCGTCTGTCGCTATGATGACACGGTTGGCTGCGTCTATCTTTTCTTTTGCGTCCCACAAAAACTTGAATTTGTTATCTTCTTTTGGGTCTATCTTGCCATCGACAACCTTCATCACCGCGCCATTCGGGACGGACACGCTGCTCTCAAAGCCGCACTCGACCATGGTCAGGCAGTCTATTTCGCCCTCGCAAATATACAGATCATCATTTCTAACAACGGCGTCGAGATTGAAAAAAGACGCTGGCGCACCGTTGCAGGAGAACCCCTTGTCAGTCAGTGGTCGGTTCTTTGTCGCGTAAATCTGACCTTGGTTCATGTAGGGGAACATCGCTATGTCCACCTCTTTTCCAAGACCCCTTATGTATCCATGGCCTGATTTGATGTTTGCCTGACGAGCGGTTTCTTCACTGATCCCCCGCTTGTGCAACCATTCCAATGTCTGCTTGTTCAGTTCTCCAATGTTATCCTGCTTTGCCAACGTCATTACTTTTCTCCCAGACGCAATAGGTTTCTCCTCCAACGGCACAACACCACTGGCTTGGCAATGCCAGCATTGGTACAGAGTGCCGTTGGACCCAACACGCAACGAAAGTGTGCGCTCGTTTTTCTTTTTTCGGGTTTTGGAGCAGATCGGACAAGCTATTTTATGCTGGCCCTGCCCCTTGCGGATGGATTCACCGCGTATGTGTGCTTCAATCATAATCAATCTCCCAAGACGAAGACAGATTATGTGGGTGCCAACATCAAGTCAATGCGGTTTTTCTCTATAGTTCATATGTTCTATATAGAGCATATTATGTATTATATATAATATATATAAATACTCTTACATAGCTCATATGTAATTTGTACTAGGGTACAAAACACGATGTGTTTTCTAGATCTGCCTCATGAGATATGCGCGATACTTTTATGATTGTTCTTGGCCGCTCTTTGTCCAAGCCCCAGAAGATATGTTTCTGTTTTACCTGTCTGTCGTTCTTGTAGATGAAGCCCTGCATCAGGTCGAGTATCAGGCTTTCATCAAGGTCAGGTCTTCTGCTGGCATAAAAGATTTTCATGTGGACTGACAGGTCGCCATCCATCATTTCGTCAAGCCTTGGACACTGGGCATTGAACACCTCGGCGTAGAGCCTTGCCTTATCGCTTTTGATTGAGGCCGGTCTTCCGCCGATCAAAACGATCTTTCGACTGTTGGCCTTGGATGCTGGTTCGCCCTCAATCGTGAACGAATAATTCTCCATTGACTTGGTTCTCCCCATTTGATAAAACACGCATAGGAGTTGTAATGCACATAACAAACAATCACGGCTTACCACAAGCATTTGTGGACTTTGCTCGTTCCGACAAATACAGCAAGGGTGCTGCGGATATTTCTGCCACCTCACTCATCGACAGCCCTCGTGTGCGTCTGATGCGGGAGCATCATGCCAGCGACAGGCAGATCGATGTTGTGGATATGATCTGGCCCCTGTTCGGGACAGCCGTTCACCATGTTCTTGAGAGCAGCAAACCATCAGATAATGTAATCTTAGAAGAGCGCCTGTTCGCAAATGTTGATGGCTGGATATTGTCTGGCGCGATAGATCATCAACAGATCACCGGCAACAGTGTTCAACTTACCGACTACAAAGTGACCAGCGTTTGGTCTGTCATCCACGGCAAGGTCGAGTGGGAGCGGCAGCTGAACGTCTATGCGTATCTGGTATCGAAGTCGAAGGGCATGGATGTAACCGGCTTGTCCATCTGCGCGGTGCTGCGGGATTGGAACAAGCGTGATGCTGCCAACAGGGCTGACTACCCACAATCACCTGTGACCATCGTGGACATACCGCTTTGGAGCAGTGGTGATCGCTTATCCTACATCCATGACAGAGTTCGGCTGCATCAAGAGGCGCAGCTTGAATATGACATGGAGCAATCTTTCACCTCCTGTTCTGATGATGACCGTTGGAAGAAGGAAGACAGTTGGGCGGTGAAGAAGAAGGGCCTGAAGAGGGCCTTGCGGGTTTTCAAGGATGAAACCGAAGCGAAGAATTTCTCTGACGGACAGCCTGTCCCGACAGAGATAGAGCATCGTGCTGGGGAGTTCACGCGATGCAAAGGCAACTACTGCGGTGTTGCTGAATTTTGCAACCAGTATCAAGGAGACAACAATGAGTAGTGTTTGGGAAACGCTATCGAAGATTGATGTGTCTAAGCACACAGAGGAGAAGAATGGTCTTACATACCTCAGTTGGGCTTGGGCTTGGGGTATTGTAAAGCAACACTACCCCCTCGCCAGATTTCAAAAGAATTTGTTCGATAGTACAAATACCAAGATGCCATACATGATAGACCCCTCGGGTTTTGCTTTTGTATCGGTCACGGTTTTTATCGAAGACGAGGAACAGACAGAGTTACTTCCTGTTCTGGACTTTGCGAACAAGCCTGTTGCCAATCCCAACAGTTTCCAAGTGAATACCGCTCTGCAACGGTGCCTTGCCAAGTGCTGCGCCATGCACGGACTTGGCCACTACATCTATGCCGGTGAGGATTTGCCCCAAGGTGTAGAGAAGACTGTCTCTGTAGAGGACGCTGAGGGCAATAAGAAGGACGTACAGGGCCTTCAGACGCTGGCAGAGGTATTTACCACATGGATACCCGAATGTGCCGACATCAAGGCTCTGAGGGGCTTCTGGGCGGCAAACAAAGACGCCATAGAGATACTAGAGAATGGCGACAAGCAACTCTATGACAAGGTCTATGGGATGTTCATAGAGAAATCAAACAAGCTGAAGAAGAAAGATGCCAAGCCAAAAGGAGAAGCGGCATGACTGATTACCCACCCGGTGGCGTTCTGTTTTCCAACAAGCGCAAGAAGACAGAGACGCAGCCAGACTTCACTGGCGACCTAGAGTTGTCCGACGAGGTTGTGTCCGATCTGGTGAGCCAGATGGAGAGAGGCGTTAAGAAGCCGAAGATAGCCCTAGCTGGCTGGAAGAAGGTCAGCAAGAAGGGCCTTCACTTTGTGTCTCTGAGAGGCTCTGTGTTTAAGGAACGTGAAGAGCGTCCGCCACAGAAGCCAGCAGACGACTTCAACATGGGGCCGTCGAAGGTAGCGGATGAAGACACAATTCCGTTCTAAGAGGGTGAGGTCAGAGCGTTATCTCAAATCATTGCGTGGTCAGCCATGCTTGGTTTGCGGCACTGGCTCTGAGGCTCACCACATCATGTTCGCAGAGCCAAATGCTATGGGGATGAAAGTGGGAGATAACTGGTGCGTTCCTCTGTGCCACATGTGTCACATGACACTGCATGCTTTTGGCGATGAAAAAACATGGTGGGATCTAAAAGGTGTAGACCCCTTGGCTTGGGCCAAGAGTAATTGGGAGAAGTTCAATGGATGATGAATACGAATACGAGTGCGATCAGAACTGCGATTACAGCGATGTAGTTAACGGTGAGTGCGAGTGCTACAACCGCAAGTCTGAAGAAGAAGAAGCGAGGTGTCCGGTATGAGCGACATGGTATGGACACTGAGCTTCCTGTCTTCAGTGGCGGGTGTGGTGACATCTACATCAGGAGATGGCGAAACTACACGACATTTCGCTTGGGCATCAGATAGCCCTGATTATTGGCTGCATTACATCGTGGATGATAATGGCAAGCAGGGCATCATGATTGATGAGGAACACGCGCCGAATGAAGAATTGCTCTATCTAATTATGGGGTATGGGGCGTACCACGATGTAAATGTGGAGATTGCAGCATGAGCGATGTATCAGAAGCTGCCATTCACTTTGAGGCTGTCAAAACATCGATGTCTCAAAGCAAGGCCGGAACCATACTGCGGATAGCCATTCATCCGAATGATGTGCCGCCCAGCCTGCATACCGATTGGGTTGGATCAAGGTACATGGTGGCAATGGTGAAGCTGGATGACGAGGATCAGCCAGAGGTATCTGATGATCAGCGTCAGGCAAAAGCTCTAGTCGCCAGTGCAGGTATGCTTTGTAGGAACGAAGACTTCCGTAAATTCTTGGACAGCCAAGACCTGCTTTCTTTCTCGCCAGATCACTGGAACGTGGATGGAGATGGAGATAAGTGGTCAGACCTAGAGTTTTTAACGGCAAGGTGCTTGCGTAGTTACCTTCACATAGAAAGCAGATCAGAGTTGGCCACAAACTCTGAGGCAAGGGAGAAGTTCAAGAAACTTCAAGAGGATTTCACGCTATGGAAGAAAAACAGACCGTAGAGGGCGCATCTTCACAGGAGTTCATGGGTATCAAAGACATCAGTGAACTTCTGTCGATGACCCGAAAACAAGCCTACTACATCACAAAGACAGACAAAGACTTCCCAAAGGGCATCAGCCTAAGCCCGAGGATCAAGAGGTGGAAAACTGCTGAAGTGATGTCTTGGCTAGAAACCAAACAGGACGATTGATTTGTACGATGGTACAAAATGGGAGAACGAAAATGAATGACGTATCGAAGCGCAAATACAAAATCAAAAAGAAAGACCGCAAGCCTTGGTCAGAAGCTGCCAAAGAAGCTCAAAGTGAGCGCATGAAAGAGATGTGGAGACTGCGTAAGCTGAAAAAACAAAAGGCCAAGCTGGAGAACAAGGTCAATGCTGGGAAGATTTATATGACCCTCACAGACAAGGTCGAGCCGAAGCCAATGTGGAAGCGCATCATTGATGCCATCTTGGGGCGGTAATGTATCCCTGTCCTGAATGTCACTCAAGGGGTACGCGGACCAGAGACAAAGCTAATGTAACTCTCTGGCCCTACCCCCAAGTGACCCGGCATCGGGTCTGCGATGATTGCGGAACACACTTCATCACAGCAGAAGAGTTGTTCCGCGTCATCAAGCCAATACCGAAACTAGGCAAAAAACACAGCTTCCCTAGAAAGCCTCACTCCAAAGCCAGAGGGCGTATACAAGAGGCTTTGAAAGAGCTAGAGATCGGCGATTACATCATGGCAAACAACAAAAGAGAGGCTGTCGCATTGCAGGGCGGCATGATCAAGCTGTGTGGTGCTGGTTGTATGCGGGTACGAAAATCTAGGAAGTCAGACAGGTATGTTTGCCAACGGATCAAGTGACCTAGATGTCTGCCTCGTTCATAACCTTGTTGCCCCTCTGGATAAGGGCCTCTAGATTGTCGCGCAGCCGTTCCGTGGCTTTTTCCTTCTGATCGTCAGATAGGTTTGGATTGGAATCTATCTGACGCAGCTTCCTCAAAATTCTGTTCCTTGCGCTGTTGATCGCCCTGATCTGGCCAAACACAGAAAGTTCTTTTTCATATCTACTACGAACATCCCTGATGGCAGATGAGTCTCGTGACTTGATGACCTCTTCCAGAACCTCTCTGGCTTTGAGAACCTTGTTCCTGTTCTCGATGAAGCCTGAGACATCTTCTCTCTCAGATACGCTGTAGAACACCTTCCGCAAGAACGGTGTCTGCCTGACAAACTCGTCCTCAAAGCCCTCTGACAACGCTGTCGGTATGGTCTGTGTGGTGAAGTCTAGCGTCCTGTTGACAAACATACCGGCACCACCAGTGAGATAGTTGAGCCAGTAATCGATTATGTCTGGGGAGAAGTCGAGCAGACCGCTCTCTACCTTGCTACCACCAGTTAGCTTGTTCAGGTTATCAGTTGCCCACTTCAAGGATGGGCTGGTGGTTGACCAGTACAGTTGACTGTTTGGCGGCGGCGTTGGGTCGAATGGGCTTGTCTCTTTGACGATGGGCCGACCAGAGAACTCTTCTTCGTTCCTCATCAAATCAACAAATGGATCTGCAACCGTTGGGGCTGCAAAGTTAAAGAAGTTATTTGTGCCGCCAAGGGGGTTCAATGCGTCTGCCGCTGTCATAAAGATGCTCGACCCAGCCTCACCGATGTCGTAACCGCCGCGCATCAATCGGCTCAAAGAGCGACCAAGATTGAAGCCGATGTTCAGGCCATATGGCAGAGGTATGGAGATGTGAGACCTGTCAGTCACGCCGAATGGATCAGGTAGCAAGATATTATGCTCAAGTATGTATTCAGGGGCTTTGTCAAACACCAGTTCTCCATCTTCATCTTCTTCTGACAGAGATGCGTTTAACTGATCTAGGATTATCCCAGCCATCACGGTGGAGACCCATATCTTGCGAACCTTAGACGAGCGTGTGGCTGCATTGATAAGGGCAAACGAGCCTTGCAACGAGGCGTTGTAGAACAAGTAAACAGAGTTCATAAAGGGCTTAAACTCCCCGCCCTTTGCAAAGTCTACCGTCACGTTTCTCGCTGCAAACGCGGCTCGTTCAAACCCTATCTTTGGCGCAAGTGATTTGAACGTGGCCACACGGATGGCGTTCTCAACCACCGTGTTGTAATCGTCTAGCAAGTTCAGGATTGAACCAGCGCCCTTGCCGACAAAGCTATTCTTTACAGAGTTCCATTTGCCTCTCGCGCCGCTCTCGGCAATATCACCGATGACGCCCTTGATACCATTGATCTGGTCTTGCAGGGTGTCCATGGTGTTCAGGGCATTCTGACCGCCATATATCTGGAACAATCTGAACACATCCGCGTCTGTGGCGTTGTTGATGTCAAAGCCTGTGGACTCTGCCATTTCTCTTGTGATCGTTGACGGCAGTTCAAACTGACCTGTGTTTTTATTTCTACGCATACCGCGCACAACGTCTTTGACGCCCTTGAACGCAGACTTGTAATTAGTCAGTATTTCTTTCGTAAGGCCATCGATCTCGTATTGATTGACGTTCACTCCCGCTGTCTGAACATCTCGTACAAGGTTTGTGATCAAGAACTCGGGGTTGTATGTGGTATTGATATTCGACAGATATCTGTTGATCTTGCCGAACCCTCTCACAATGCCTGACAGGGTCTGGTTCGATGCCCCAGTTGAACCCTTCATGGCCTTCGCCACCCTTGGGTCTCTTGTCTTGATAAGTATTTCTTTCCCGCCCTCTTTGACTACCAGTATTGAGTCGTCGTTTTTGGCTTGGAAGTCGTACATCATCTTGACTGCGCCTTGGACAAGGCCACGACGCATGGGTGGGCTTTGCAACTCGACTGCATACTCAGACATGGCTTCAGGCTCTGCGCGGATCAGGTCAAGGAATGACTTACCTACGGCATTCTTCTCAGACCTGATGACGGCGTTTTGGTTCTGCATGAACACACTTGCCAACACGCTAGTGGCGTACTCGCTGCGGCCAAGCATGCGGCGGTCTTCCTTGCCCCTGATGCTGAAGGTCTGGCCACGGGCCGCGCCAAAGCTGCCCTCTTCACTTGCCTCTCCATCTGGATCAAGTATTCCGCGTAAGGGGACATACTCTTGGAAGTCTGGTGCCGTAACCGTGTTGCCTTCTTCGTCAATCTCAACTTCACCAGTATTGAAGTCTGCCGGTATCAGCCCGCCCTCTACACGAACTTTGTTTGTGTCTGCTACGATATCTCTGACTATGCCTCTTACATCCTGAAGCACCTGTCTGTTGTTTGCATCAAGGTTGTTGACCCAGTTGATGATGGCATCAGCCTCTGCATCCCGCATGCCCGAACCGGCTGTCTCGCCTTCGTTGATGGAGCTTATATATGCGTTTCTTTCTTTGGCATGCAGCGCGTATAGATACGCATCTACGACTGCAAGACGCTTGCTTCCCGACTCTTTCTCTGCCTGACGGACAAAGTCGCTCGCGGCAGCAAGACCTTCGTAATTTGTACCCTCGTCTAAATTTAGATCTTTGACGCGGTCAGCCGCTGGCTCGTAGAAAGCATTCTTTGCCTCTTCGATACGATTGCCCACACGGCCATGGTACAGGCTCTCCTGCAAGTATGGATCAAACGCATCATCGATTGTTGCGCCCTGCGCTCGCAGCTTGTCCACAACCTGTGCGATGGGAAGGAACCTGTCTTGGAACAGGTCGCCAAAGGTGTTAGCTGCCTTCTCTGCTTTCTCTTCGCTGCCCAAGGTTACGAGCTTCAGGGCCTTCTTCAGAACATCATACGACTTGCCATATACGATGCTGTTCTGAGCTTCTCTCAGGTGAGAGGACGAGTAGTCCATGGGTATGGCTGAACGGTCTGCTATTTCTCGTCTGTAGTTCTTCTCACGAGGAAATGCTGTAGCGACAGTGAATATACCGTCTCCAGACCTAAGTCTGTTTGGCGGTATGAAGGCAAGGCTCACAACAATCTCTGGAGACTTCCTTGGAGGATTCTTCATAAAAAGTTTTAAGCCGCCACCGGGTTGACCTTCGCTTGTGACATCAGGGCCATCTCTATAACCCTGCTTTGCCCAAGCCTGCATGACATCGTATATGGGCTGCTCTAGATCGGTGTACTTGCTGCTATCAAGAAACTCTTTAAGGTGATTTCTTTGCAGCATGTGATGAAGGCCAAAGTCTCTAAGAAAAGGCACGGTGCGCCCAGTAGACTCGTCCTGACCCGCCATCACAACAACCGGATAGGTGCCACGGTTGTCTTTTATCAGACCGAACAGTGAGGGGTTTTTGACGCGAGACGGATCGCCCTTTGCCGCCGCCCTCTTCGCTATGGGATTGAGGGCAAGTTGCAGGGGCTTCTCAGGAGCTATGGATGAGAAGTCAACATCAAGCGGAATGGTCTGATCTCTAGATTGATCAGACAGATCTTGAACAACATCTTGATCTTCTTGTGACAGCGTCTCAGTGAACGCTGCCGCCTCATCTACTGCTTGGGCGGTATCTGATATTCCGGCCTCAGATACTTCTTCCTCAGTTCTGCCTTCGTCAAAGGCGACTTCGGTGGCAGAGTCTTCAACAAGTTCGTTGCGAACTCCTGCATCCTCTCTTGTGGCACTTGGGTCAAGATTGATTCGCTCTCGCTCTGTATCGGGGAGTGCTTCCTTGATTTCTGCATCTGTAAATCCTTCCGTTCTGGCGAGCGCAATCGCTCCATCGACATAGTCATTATCGCTGCCGCTGCCCTTTGCCACGTTCATGGAGCCAAAGATTTGCTTCATGGGATACCAGACGACAGCTTGGAAATCTGCCGTATTGATATCGTATCCACCGTCCTTGAGTATCTCTCTGGCCCTAGCTATGGCCTGACGGATGTGCTTTCTCTGTGTGCCGTTGAGAGGTGTCGCCTGCTCTTGCGGCGAAAGCTGCTTGGTGAGCGTGTCTGCCTTTACAAAGATGTCAGTCTTCTCAGGCCGCTGCTCAAGGTCTGGGGTGTTCTGCTTTGCCTGTTCTGACTTCCAGTTGATGCCCCTATCTGCTGCATAGGCTTTGATTTTGTCTGTATTGCGTGTGCTGGCGGCGGTGAACTCTCTCTGGAATCTGCGATTCAGCAACACCGCAAAGTCTTCGATGTTGCCCTCAGTGACTATATCAATGTCATTGTCCGCCATAACCTCTGAGATTATGCGGCGCTCAAAATCGTTCTTCGGCCCCTCCTCAAGGTGACCGATGATAACGTCCTTGTTCTTCTGTATATCAGCCGCTTTTGGCTCTTTGAACGGCTTGCCTGTTATGAAGTTGTAGAGACGCATGAACCATACGTCTGCTGTCAGCCTGTCAAAGTCACCGCGCAGGTTCATATAGAAACCGGCACCGATCTTCGGGCCAAGAAGGAACGCAATAGGCATTCTTTCTGATGCAAGCTCTCCGCTTGGAACTGTAAGGCCATACTCAACAATCAGGGGATGCTTCTTCATCTCCCCGACTGTGTGTTCCTCCATCAAGTATTCTGCGATCTCTAGGTCGCTCTTACCGTCTTTCTTCAGGGCGTTGTAGAACGCAAACGATCCCTCCATCGCCTTGACGCGCTCACCATATCCCTTAACTAGAAACTCACCTGTTTCCGACCAATAGTCGATCTGCTCCTTAGCGGCCTCAAAATTGTCAATCACAGCCATGCCGTTTGATGTAACGGCAAGGGCAAAATCAAATGCCGCTTCCATTTCTGGATCAGACAGAACGGTTCTGGTTGCGCCCTGTCTGGAAGCTATGTTGTGCAAAATCTCTTTTGCAGCCCTGAGCTTCTGCTCATACCATCCTATGGCACTCGCATCTCGCTTGATCGCTGGTTCAGCAAAAGCCGCAAAAGCCTGCGCTATTGTCTCCATATCGGCTTTGTTTTCAGGATCAAGAACAGCCCCTCCCCGTTCTTCTTGAAGAATGGCGAGTGCGGTTTCTTTCTTCAGCGGTATGGGCCTGCCCTGCTCGTTCAGAAGCGGCGTATACACAAACGGATTGTCTGGGTCTGTTTCGTTGATAGTCGGGTTTAGAGAGTTCTCTTTGAGCCTGTGCAGACCGGCTATAGCTGTGGCCTTCCTCTTGATGCCACTGAGATTTGATTTCTGTATACCGGCATCAACCTCTTCTCTTGCAGCAATACGGCGCACATTATTCAGAGGGATAGATGATAGGTCTTTTTGTATAGTCCTATCTCTTGGCTTCACGGCCTCTGGCTGGCCCGACTTTCTCTGCCCGATGACGCCGGTTGATATGTTCTCAAAGATCGAATCAACCGTGTTGAAGCCCTGATCTGCATGCACATCTTGAACGCCCTTGAAGAAGTTCACTATGCGCTTGAAGAGGCTAAGTGGCTTGCCAGCGACTTTGAGTCTGCCGTCTGCCCACGAACGGAACATCTCGGCTACGGCCTCTTCATGCACTCTCTCTTCGTACTGGGCAAAGCTCTCCTCTGGCTTCTTCTGATTGATGCGCTGCGCCCTGTCTACAAACGTATAGTCTCTTTCGACGTTAGTGCCATTTTGTACTACCGTATATTTTCTCTTCGATGCGGCAGCGACCAGAGAGTCGTACTCTGCCTGTGTGAACAAACCGATGTCTCTGAGAGCGTGTATAACCTCATGGTTAAGGACGCCCCTCAGCTTCGCCAGCCTCTGTTGTTCTGTAAGGCCAACGTCATAGACGCTCATGGCAAGGGCAATCAGCTTTTTGCTGGAATCGTATTGACCCTCTACGACCAGCCCCGGCGGCGTCTCTATCACCTTTGGATCGATGGACAAAGCAACATCAACGCCAACCAGCTTCTTCAGGTCTTGAGCCAACTGCCTGCCAAGCTGCTCGTTCTTTGCCTTGTATTCTTGTGTCTGCTCAACAACAGACGCAAGCCTTGATGCTTCCAATGCAGAGTTAGCTTGTTCTTGTGTGTATTGCTGCTGATCAAGAGCGCCCTTCGCACCAGTTCTGGACTCTATGGTGTTGACCTGACGCTGAAGGCCAATCGCCCTTGCCTCAGACGCCCTGATGGCAGCATCAATCTCGTCGCCACGAGCCTTGCTCTCTGTAAGCTGCTGCTCCTGCTTGGGCGTGGCTTTCCAGTTGTTCTTGAGCTTTTTTTCGCGCTCTATCTGTTTTTCTTTTTCTTTTCTCAGCCTCTCTAGGCGCTTCTGCTCTTGAGATACAATTCTTCTCAGAGGTGCCGCAGCATCCTCTTGTATCTCTTGCTCAGTGAGAGGGACATAAACATTCGGCTCTGCCTGACGGATGACCCTGTTGGCGATCATCTCGTCCCTGATGTCTTCAGCAACGCTAGGCGCTACCGCATCGCCATTGTCGTCTTTTGCGGCAGACTGAATAGTGTCTATGTCGGCCTTGCCGTCATCTATGACCTTCTGAACGGCATCATCGTATTGCTTCTGATTGAACTTGCGCTTGGTGGTGGCATGAGAGGCTGGCTTGGAGTCTACAGCGCCCTTCTGGCTCTGCTCCACAGCATCAGCAAGCGAGTCAAGTCTGAGGCTACGCAACTCTGATGGTGTAATGGTCTGGCTTTGGATGGCAAATCTGTTAGGAGAGGTTCTTGCCCTCGCTGCTCTGATGGTCCTTTGGGCAGACTCATCCAGCTTGTTTATCGGGTAAGCGACCTCTCCAGAGGTTATTTTTTCAAGCTCTTGCTGTCTCTTCTGCTCTTGCTGCTCAAGGGTCATGCCCTCGTTTGCTATCTTGTCCAGATCAGCCTGAGCTTCCTCGCCCTCTTCCAGCCTTCTCTGGCCTAGAGCCGCGTTCCGATGAACCTCTGAGCGTAGATCTGACAGGTCTTTTTCAAGTTGTTCTTTTTTCTTCGCTTCTTGCTTCTTGTCAAAATTGTCAAACGCCTGTGTTGTACCCCTTACCGTGCCACCAATAAGGCCAGCGGCAACAGCGACCTCTTTGTACTGCTTTATCGCTTCTTCGCTGGTGATATCTTGGCCAGCTTGCAGGCGCTCCAAGACTTGTTGCCCGACCTCTGTCGGCACCTCTACCGTGGCACCCACGCCAACGCCCTTTACGCCCCTAGTGAAAAGGCCCCCGCCCTTCACAATGGCTGGCGTAAGCAAAGAGCCAACAACAATTCTATCTGCTATGAAGTCAAGAGATGCTTGCGGTATCGCAGTAAGGGCGGCTATCCCCTCACTTTGAACAACGCCGCTCTCATCTTTTTGAGCCTCGCGGTTCATGCCGTAGAAGAAGGGCAGGTTTGCAGCCAGACCGCCAGCTATGCCGCCAACTACAACGCCTATCGGGCCACCAGCAGCACCTATTTTTGCACCAACAACGCTGCCCCCGATGGTGGAGCCAAGCTGTGGGGCTTGTTCCGCTAATGTCTGTCCGAAAAAGTCTAGGCCGCTGCCGATGTCTTTGACATCATCAAGCCTTGTGGCGTACTGCTCTGACTCGGCAAGTTGTTTCTTGTTTGTTTCGACAACGTCTTCGCCGAACTCTTCCAAGAACTCAAGGCCGGTTGTTTTACCAAGTCCCTCAAGAGCAGAGCCAAAGCCAAGTTGCAAGGTGTCTACGCCCCTGCCGAATGCCTGACCTATGGCGCTCTTGTCGCCTGACTGATCTTCGCCAATCAAGCCGACTTCATCACCAAGCCCAGCTAGGACTTCGTTTATTTTTTGTTGTTCTGTTTTGTTCGGAGAGAGGCCAGATATATTGAAGGGGTAAACCTTGCCCGACTGCCCTTGGACGTATGTAATAGGCATGTCTACTCCTGAGTGGCTACATCAAACGCGCCCAAGCCGCCAGCCCCGACCATGCCGAATGCTCTTTGCTCCAACATATCGGCTAAGAAGGCGTTTCTAATATTGTCCTCTTCACTCCCCATGCCGTCAGCTATTTGCTTTCTCAAATCACTAGCTCGTTGCAACATCTGATTTGCTGTAAATTCAGATCCTGATCCTGATTTCTTTTGCAGCTTTGCCTTGGCGTTAATTAGATCAACCACACCCTCTTGATATCTGTCTTGTGCTTCACGGAATGCGGTCAGGCCGCTGATGCCAGCCTCTCCAACCGCCCCAAGAAGCGTAGGCTCTTTGGATGACATGAGGGCCAAGCCAGCTTGCGCCAGAGCCAAATACTTATCAGTCTCTCTGTCCTTCTCCAGCTTTGCCCGAAGGTCTGCTATTTCTTTTGCAAGCCCAGTTTGAGGCGTAGAGCCATCATCTGTACCTTTTCTTTCTGGCTGCGCTTCAGGTTCCGGCGTGGTTGGCGGCGCGTCTGGGTCTTCTACTGTATCTTCATCACCAGAAGCACCAGCGGCACCCATGACAAAATCAGCTATCGGACTCATCTCCCTGTCATCGATCACGAGATCAACGCCGGATACGCTCCTATTCTTGGAGTATTGCCTTTGCTGGCCGGGAGAAAGCTCACTGAACTGCATAATGACCGGATCGGCCAAATCTTCTTCTTCAAGAACAACTTTCTCAGGAGGTGCCTCTCTAGGTACATTTCTACCTGCCGACACACCCTCACCACCCGATGGCTCAGGCAGTTCGCCGCTATCCATGGCGTCCTGTATTACCTGAAAACTATCCGCAACGCTCATTTCGCCCCGGTCATCTTCGGTCAATACTACATCACCGTCTCTCCTCCTTTTGCGGCCACCTCTCAATTCTCTTGTCGTGTCAACATCTTCAACGTCATCGTCAAACATCATGGTCGGCGATGTTAACGAAGAGCCAGCCCCCTGCGCCTGTGCCGTGCTTATGGGGTTAATTGCTGATGCGATTTTGGAGATGATTCCCGGCTCATCAGAGCCACCAAGAATACGAGCAACCTCTTCTGGATCATCTGTGCCAGCGGCTTCAATGGCGCGAGATATCTGACCTTGTGAATATCTGTCACCAAAATCACGCCCCTGCTCAAAGCCCACGATGGCGGGTATCAACTCATCTCTGCGCGACTTTAGGTCGAACTCTTCATCAGGGTCCATGCCAAGCTGTTCGCCAAGATAAGAGACATAGTTGTCGAAACTAGCCTCGTTATCAGACCTTGGGGCATACCTTGATGTCAGGCCGCGCAGGGTATTGATGCCATACTCATCGCTGTATGTGCCAAGAAGTCTGGCAAGAGCGCGTAAGCCCTCTTCTTCTGAGCCAAACTGGGCGTAACCGCCGCCTTGTCCTGTTTCACCTATGAAGCCAGCACCGGGGCGTATGTTGCCGGGGTTGTTCTGACGCAAGCCAAGGGGCAGGCCGTTAGCAGCCCTGACCACGCCGCCTTCTGCGTACATAACGCGCTGCGTAGGGAATGGTAACGGCCTAGTAACTGCCCCACCTTTGCCACCACCCCTATAAGCCATGTCCATTACGGTTGGCCTCATTTGAGAGCCGCCTCGCCCCATGTCACTCAATATGCCTAGGCCACCATATTGGCGACTATCAAGGGGTCGAGGGCGAGGGATTCGGCCCATAAATGGAGGGCGTCGAATCGGGCCATCGCCAAGATCAACGCCGAAGCGATCAGAGGCCATGGACTCTACCTCATCCAAGAACGGCTCTACAGTATCGCTAGACACTTTCTGGGAAAGCTCTTGGCCAAACTGGGCCAAGCCACCAGAGCGCATAGGAATAGCGTCATCAGTGGGGGCTGGCATAGTCTGGGGGCGCATTGACTGCGGCATCACAGAGCCAACACTGTTTTGTACCATAGTACTTTTTGGTGCCATGGCCTCGGACATGCCCATAATACCGCTCTGAGGCACACCAGCGGCTGCCACGGCCTCCTCTGCTACCGTGGGCTGGTTCGCAGCCTCACGCTTCATAAAGTCGTCACGGACACGCTTGCGGCGTTTGATCTCACTAAGAACAAGGAACTGAGGGGCAGAGCCTGTCGGCGTCTGCATCTCTGAAATAAGCTGCTGTTCGGAGAAGTTCTTTAGCTGGTCCTGTATGTCGATAATGTTCATCAGCCGCTAAGCCCCTTGTACAGACCAAGTGCAGATATTCCTGTCCCAAGAAGCTGTTGGATGGGGTTGAATGACTGCATTGTAGTGGTTTCTGTTGAGGGAGTTATTGGAACGCCCCTCAAGACCGAGGACATAAACTGTAGGTTTTCTCTTGGAAAGTCTCTCTGACGGACAAAGTCTTGATAGGCAAGATCAAGGCCAGCCTGATCACGAGCGGTAATGTCCTTGCCAATCTGTTCAAGCAGACGAGCCGACTCGATATCACCCTCTCGCGCCAAGCGCCCAAGATCAGCCAAGCCACGAGCCTGCTGTCCTGCAAGCTCACCGGCACCAAGACCTATTCTTTCTGCTTCCGCTCTTGCTGCCCTGTCTCGCTCAAGCTGTTGCTGTGCCTGTTCAAAAGCCTGTTGCTGCCCCGAAGCCTGTATTTCTGCGAGTTGCCTGCCGAGGGCCTCTTGGGCCATGCCTTCTTGAACAGCGGCCCTGCTGCCACCGAAGGCTCCCGCCTGAACCGCTTGAGCGGCCCTGCCCGCCCCCTGCCTTTGAGCATCCAGAATTGCTCGTTCTTTTTGAACATCTACCACCTGCTGCATAAAAGGGGACATTCTTGATGATATTGCATCTGGCCCAAATGCTTCTGCCTCATACCCCATGCCCTGCAAAGCACGGGCCGTTCCGGCAGCGGTCGCTGCTTGTGCAGCGGGTAGGCCAGCTATCTGAGATCCAGCAATATCTCTAGCTCTTTGACGCGCATCAAGAGTGTCTTGGGCCTCTCCAGCTAGACGCTGGCCCTCATACGGCTCATATTCTCGCTTTGATTCAGCCTCTGTGCGCTCAAGAAGGCGCTCAAAATACGGCCTGACATATTTAGGGAGATTAGACTGAACAACAGTCTGCTCTGCTGGTGCTGATTGTCTACCCTTGCCCATTACCTAGCTCCATTCTGTAGGCTATGTATTCAGGCTGCCATCCATACTTTTGTAGGATTCTGCCCCATGCTTTTCTCCCATAACCTTCTATATGCTCGCAGCCACAATCTGTGGCGTATTTCTGTAACGTATTTAGCACTAAGGGCAACCACTTCCTCATGTGTTTTCCCCCTACCCAATCAAGGGCCATGGCTCTCCTGCCGGGGTACTCTATAACCCTGCTAGTCAAGGCGGCGATTACGTCCCTTCCCTCCATGACCAGCCAAAGCACTAATATACCATCTTCTAAATCTTTCCTTAAATCTTCTACCTCAAACTTACCGGCTGATGTCTCTACAGACTTTCTAAGAACCTTTGTGACATCCTCCCAAACGATGTCCACCCCCTCCATGGGGACTGCCGTGATCATCATGCCGGTAGCATCATACCCTGTGGCACCTGATCAGGCTGCTCTGTCATGCCTGTACGCATCTGTCTGACCCTATCCATCATCTCATAGAGGGATTTCGCGCCAGCGTCAGTCGATCCGTTGCCCAGCCCACTAACAACGTCAGCCGGTACAATAAACTCTCCATCAGACAGGACAACATCTTGCTCTCCTTCAAGGGTGGCAGGGATCATATCATCCATGCCGTCACCAATACCCTCTACCATACCCTCTGTAACCTGTGCATTTTCGTCAAACTCGCCGCTGCGAACACGGCCAACCAAGTCTCTCAAGGCATCATCACCATATGTGGCAACAAAAAGAGCCAACGCTCTTTGAGGATCTGGATTTGTGCCTTTGATGGCATCAACAGCATCGCTGATAATCTCTTTGTCGTTTGGCTTCTGCACCTCACCACCCTGTGCATAGGTGAAGTACGGCATTTCTGGATCAATACCGGGCCTGTAACCGGGCAGTATTGGGTTTCTCTTGCGCCTTGCAGCCTCTGCCTCTGGAATGTCAAAATCGTCATCTGATTTAAGATCCATCTTTGGCGGCTTTGATGCCTCAAGAAGACCAGTTGTACCAATAGCACCCAAAGCATACGGGTTGGTGGCTGCCTGTTTGAGGCCCTCAAGACCAGTTCCAGTAATCGTTGCACCGGCTGGTTGAGAAAAAATACTACCAGACCCACTTGCTGCCGCTCCCCCAGCAGTCGAAGCGCCTCCAGTTATTACGTTCTGCCCAAGGCTTGAGCCAAGTACATCGCTCGTTGTGGCAGTAGCCAGAGGGTTTGAAACAAGTTGACCGCCCTGAGATGTAAACGGTTGAGCGGCTGCCATTTTGTCTGAAAGAGATGTGATGTTTTCTGCTCCACCAGAACCACCAAACATTCCGCCAAGAGCCTTACCGCCAAAATAGGACAGCATGCCTGTGCCGATGGCCGTACCAAGATCGTCACCTTGGGCCAAGGAGCCGAGACCAGAGCCAAGAGCGCCAGCCATAAGAGGGGTCATCGCCCCAAGAGCGCCAGCACCAGCTAGTGCAGAGCCACCTAATCCTAATATCAGTGGTAGAGCCATGATTACACCTCTGTTTCAGACAAGGCCCGCATTCTGTCTACTAATCTTCTAGCACGATTTGGGACTTGCGTATACCATCTGGAATCGACCATCTCGTCCGCCGCCTTGTTCCAATCCCTTGCATCCACTCCAGCCTTCATACCCTTGAATTTGGAGAGACGAGGTCTTCCCATATTAAACATCATGTTGCAGATGATATGCTGACATTCCTCGGGTAAATCATCAAAGTCTGGATATAGAACTTTGCACTCGTCTACAGTCACAGCCATATCAAGGTTGAAAACCCTCTGAACTCTCTCTTGTTCGATCACTGTGCCTACAGGCTTGCCATACTCTTCATCGTCCTTGGTGATGAGATGGCCAATTCCGAAGGTTGGTAGGTGGAGATGATCTAAATAAATTTCGTACTTACACCCCTCATCCTCTGCGATCTCTGTTCTGAGCTTGTCTATATTCATTTTGTAAGACCTTTGACCTTTTCTACAGTTCTGAGACCGCCAAGACCAAGCATTCCAAGAAGAACGGTCATCAAGCTGTCCATGTCGAACATTGGCAGATCTGGCGCTTCCATGCCAGCGTAAGCAAAGCCAAACATAGTCACGGGCGCTAGAACAAAGTGCCATATCATGGCCACTGCCAGCCCCCAGCCAAGAAACGGACGCCAGCCAGCGACGAATATGGACCTATGTTGCGCCTCTGCTTTGTTGATCTCTATCTGACCCATGTTGGCCTCGTGCATCTGCTTCTCGGCCATGGTCGCGATTTCGTGTGCCAGCTTCGCTTTCTGGTCCTTGTCCTCTATGAACTTGTCCAAAAGGCCCGTAACCGGCCCGATCAACGCCTGCAACATTGCTTCTCCTCCTGTTTATTTGCGCCTGTAGGGCTGTGGTTCTTCTGTGCGTTCCCCACATCCCTACAGATCTCCCGTGGCTACTTCTTTGCCATCCATGCGGTGGTTCCCATGTAAGCCCCCACAATTCCGGCACCAGAAATATAGAATAAAGACGATATTTCAGAAAGGGCCTGTATTCTCTCTACCGAAACCCATGGCGTAAACATCGCGGCTGTAAAAACCCCCATGCCGATCAATGTAAATCTAGCCATCCTAAGCTGGGCTAGGCTCTTTCTTAAATCCCTTTCAGTCTCTTTTATCTCTCTTGCCTGCTCAAGCTCCTCATCCGTGACTATCCCGTCACCGTCGAGGTCATACTGATCATATCTGCTTTTGCTCTGTAGCTTCTTATTGCTCATGATCAGCCTATTTGTACTATGGTACGATTTTTACCGTTCCACTGTCGTTGAAAAGAGAGCCACTTTCCAAGCCGGTTGCACTTGTCGGCAAATTGGTCAACGTAATCTTCGTGCCGCGCAATTCGCCGGGATTTCTTTCTTGTTGAATAAAAAGCTCAAGCGCACGAAGCAAGTCCTGCATGTGGCGCTGAGAGTATTCCGCTGGCGGCTCTGGCAGTCTGGGAGGTGCTATTTCATTAGATGACATTAGCGCCTACCATCCTGCTGCATGTCCACTCTTGGACTCCCCAGCTTCCATTTAGATCCCAAAGCATTTGACTCTATCCGCATAGCAAAAGATCGCCCCCTAGTTCTCGTGTGTA
>VTLG01014855.1_pt1 | contig 23939 bp, 39 predicted proteins | sample 4694571 | NCBI WGS metagenome assembly VTLG01 (sample SAMN12604809, study PRJNA352737) | marine metagenome | biome: ENVO:00000447; feature: ENVO:00000209|ENVO:00000569|ENVO:01000036; material: ENVO:00002151; isolation source: viral sequences binned using virsorter ...
TATTTGACGGAGAAGCATTGTCATGGAATCCTCCGCCGCGCAGGGAGAAAAGGGAAGAAAATACCCGAACAATTACGCATCGCCTTACAAGAAGCGATCAATACACTCAAGACGACATCGCAGGAACAATAGCCGCTCGGGATTACAAGTCAGCTACCGATTTGGTGGCTATTGCATCGGGTCATTCAAAATCGAATGGCAGTGGTTTGAATCAAAATGGAGCTATGTATACCATTACAGCAAATGATCATCATTCTGTGCTGGTCAGGAACCCGAACAATTCTCCGTGCGTTGTGTTTGAGCCCAGATCGCCTGATGGAGGAGCACCAAGAGTTAGAAAAGATGAAGTATCTCCTACGCTTAATGCTATGACAGGAGGAAACAGGCAACCTTGCGTTGCTCGGAACACTATTGTTCGGAGGTTAACGCCATTAGAGTGTGAAAGACTTCAGGGATTACCAGACAATTACACGCAAATACCTTATCGGGGTAAGCCAAAAGAAGAGTGTCCAGTGTCAAAAAGATATGAAGCTTGTGGTAGAGCTATGTCTATAAATGTGATGGAGTGGCTCGGAACTAGAATAAAAGAGGTACATGAAAATGATGTATGAAGCATTTGATTTTTCCTCTATTGATGATTTTGATAGGCATATTGAGCTATCCATCCCGAACTATTCTTCGTTGACTAAAATATTTACAGGGATCGGGTGTGAATATGCTCAACCAGAGAGTACAGTCGTTGATATCGGGTGCTCAACTGGTAGATTCTTATCTCAAATGCCGAAGGCTGAAGATTGTGAGTACATCGGGATTGATAAACACAGACTAAAAAAAATACATTCGGGTTTTGGTTTCAGGCTGGGAGACATTGAAGAAATCTTGCCAGCAGAACCGAACAATGTTTCGGTAATCATATCCATGTTCACGCTTCAGTTCTTCGGGTCAAAAAAAAGAAAACGTGTGCTCCAGCTAATAAAAGAAAGAATTGATCAAGGTGCAATATTATTAATTGCTGAGAAGGTATATCTGGACAACACGATTATCCAGACACTCATACACAGGATGCACGTTCAGGAAAAGCGAACAAATTTTCAGGATCAGGAGATTCTGGATAAAGATACCCAGTTAGCTGTTTCAATGTTTTGTAAAACAGAAAAAGAATTGAATGATGAATTAAAAGAATTGGGTAATGTATCCAAAGTTTGGCAATCTTATAATTTTATGGGTTATGCAGTAGGAGGTAGAAAATGAATTGTTGGCATTGTAATAAAGAATTAATTTGGGGTGGTGATCACGATATTGAAGAAGAAAATGAAGAATATGATATGGTCACAAATTTATCTTGTCCAAAATGTAAAAGTTTTTTTTTAGTTTATAAACCTAGAGAAACAGAGGATTTTAATGAACAATTAGGTAAAGAAATATACTCAGGAAAGTTCCTGAAATAAAAAAAATAAAAAAAACTCTTGAAATAGGAAAAACATTCCTTATATTACTATCATACACTAACAAACGAAAGCGAGGTGCTAAATGTATAAAAATATTAATATCCCATCAAACAGAAAATTTTCTTTACATTATGTAGACAAGGTTGATTTGGCTAATGAAAATAATGTGTCAGGAGATGTATTACATACACAAGTGTATGGTTTATATAATAAAGATTTAATTAACGTGAGTAATCTTGATGTTGGCAAAAAAGTTTATGTCACAAGTTACGATAACAAAATTTTAGTTAAGAGGGTTGCATAATAATGGAACAATATAAAATTATTCCTTGCAATAATGGTGTTGGAGAATGGGAAATTAGTCCTACTCACGAAACTTTTGATACAAGGCAACAAGCAGAAGAAAGATTGAAAGAATTACAGAGTAATGATTATAAACAATTAATTAAAATTCTTGATTTTGAATTTAATCATAAATTAGATTTTGCAAATCAAAAACCAAAAGAAGTAATTGATTATGTAAAGGATTTTTTAGAGGGTAAAACTGAATACGATATTAGTAATCTTTTTCCAAAAGATGAGGTTTTATCTCTTATTAATAAATTAGATGAAGAAAGCGAGGTACTAAATGACTAGACCATTAGTTAAAAGAATTGAAATGGCTTTGCACGTACAAGAGTTATGTGCAGAGCATGACATTACCGTTAAGTATCAATCATTGAATGATACAGATCCACGTTACTATGCGAACCCAAGACATAAATTGATTTGCATTAGACCCACAAAAAACACGGGTTATTATGTTTCAGCATTGCATGAGATTGGTCATTTGATTGGACCTGCACAAGGCAGAGATAATGATCTTATGGAGAAAGAGATTGGTGCTTGGAAATATGCCATGTCAGTGGCGATTGTATGGACAGATACTGCTACTAATGTAATGAAACGTGCATTGATGTCATACGGTATGCCACAAGGTCATTGGGATGAAGTCTTTAATGAGTGTCGTGCTTATGCTGAGAACTACAGAAGTTTAACAGTGGGTGTTGCAAATGTCAGTTAAAGCTAGAAGAGTTCCTAATGTTAAAAATGAAATTGTTGACGATTGGTATGGATCAATCGTTGACAAAGAATGGGATGAGTATGAAGTTGGTTCTTCTTTCTTAGTGGAAGAACCATACTCAAAAGCGAAACCACGTCCAAGAAAATTTGGTACAGACTCAGAAATTTATTGGACAGTTAATATTGATGAGGTGCAGTAATGGGTTATCAATGTGTAGAATGTAGTAAGACAGTTAAACCCGATTGGATTGGTACAGAAAAAATCACTCATATTCCACGTGCTTTTTTATTCTCTTACCATGTGATTTGTGTTGATTGTTATACAGAGGAGTGTATGTCTCATCCCGATTTTGATGTAGACAAATACGTTTATGAATGTGAAGTGATCAGAGATAGGGGATTATAAATGAATTGGATAATTGGCAAGAAAAAATATTTAGAGAAAACTCATAAAGAGTATCTCACAAAACAAAAGATTTCTAACTTGGAGTTTGCATTAGATTATTTATGCAGAGCCGTAAATCGAGATGTATTTATTATTCCACCTGAAAAGGAAAAGGATCATATAGAGTATCTCAAGAAAGAAATAGAGAAAACATTGAAGATGTTAAAGAGTTAGGGGGTGTTGTTCAAGCTTTCGTGGTGGCGAGTAGGCACGTCATAACTATAGATCATAGAAGTAAAGTTTACCCCCGAATAGTGATTTATTGAATTTTACTTTTGTGCAATTATTACGAACAACCTAAGAAGTATGTAATAAAATCTATAGGATGCCTACACAAAGTTTTTTAGATATTTGCTGACGAGCAAATAGCATTGTGGCTGAATAATCTATGGAACGTAGATAAGGCACGTCTTAAAGCTTAGCGGCTTGGTTTTAGCGAACAATAGGACGGTTGGACAGTGATCAGAATGGTAGTTCGATATACAGTTCTTGGAAGTATACCCAAATCTTCCCAATGCAACCCAAAAAAGGCTCGTTTTAAGAGCCGTCAGAGGGGTGGAAATATATGTCCGTGTATGTTTGTACCCTATTTTTTTAATAATCGGAGTAGAAATAAATGACAAAGTTTAACGATGATTTCATAAAAGATGTCAAAAGTTATTGGGAAGATAACAAGGGCAAAATAAAATATGTAGAAAAGAGTGGTGTCCATATGGAGAGGACAACTAAAAAAAAGTTCGGGTTACAGGATTTGGCAGATCATTTTAAAATTACCGAATCACAGGCAAGACGAATCATTTACGTGAAAAAACAATGATGTTGGAAACTGCAACGGCTTTGGTTTGTATGAGCTATGCGATATACTTTGAGGCTAGATCAGAACCAATAGTGGCACAGTTGGCAGTAGCTCAAGTGGTTATGAACCGAGTTGATGACCACAGGTTTCCGAACACAGTTTGCGAAGTTGTAACTGACGGCTTACGATATTCTTGGGATAGCCGAAAAATTGTTCGGGATCAATGTGCCTTCAGTTTTTATTGCGATGGTAAACCAGAGGTGATTGATGATGTTCGGGCTTATGATTGGGCTGAAGCTATAGCTTGGTCGGTTCTGGAGGGTGAAATATATATTGACGTTACTGATGGTTCGACTCATTATCATGCTAATTATGTTAGCCCTTATTGGGCTGATGCTTTTACACAAACAGTGTGTATCAATACGCATTGCTTTTACAGATGGGAGCATTAATATGGGTGAAGTAATATTATTCCCTATCGGGAAGAACAGAAAGCTACAAAAAGAGCTTTTGTTTGCACAAAAACTGCGTTGTCCAGAGTGTAATAAATTAAAAGAAGATGATTGGTTTATCACGTATAAAGATAAGACATATTTATGCGTTGATTGTAGTTATGAGATGGGTGAAAATGAGCACGAAACGTGAACAACAGGTTACGGGTTACGAGGTTACGGTGGTAAGTAGATTGGTCGGTAACTTGTTAAGTATTTGTTTTTATTGGATTAATCGGGAAGTGGTTACGGTGGTTACAGGCTACTATGGTAAGTTAATTATGGATGCTAAGTCATTGATTTTATTGCAACTTACCAACTTACCGAGACTTACCCCCTATAGGGGGTATAGGGGGGTGGTAAGTAACCCACCACCTCCCCCTATATTTTTTTTAGCGTCCAACACGATAAATTGTTCGGAGCTACAGTTGTGAACACCACGTACAAAATTAAAAGAGATAAGACACATTCAACGTCAAGAGGTTGGGAGAAGGAACAGAAGAAACAATCGAAGGCAAGAGATAGAAGGTTTAACAAGCAATTAGCAAAGGAAAGACAATGCAATTAGCAAAGGAAAGACAATGAGCAAGGTAGGCGAGACACTAACGAAAGAACAGACAAAGGCAGGATGGAAAAGACTTACTGCAAAACAACAGAGGTTTTTGGATAACTTCATGTATCGGGATATGACACAGACAGCTTCAGCACGAGAAGCTGGATACAGCAACCCGACAGTTGATGCTGTTCGGCTTTTGCGTAACCCCGTAGTTCAGGAACGATATCAGGAGATGCGTATGGAGGCTAATGCCAAGTTCGGGGTGACTGTTGAGAAATCTGTTCGGGATTTATTAAAGATGCGTAACGAAGCTTGGGATAATGGCAAGATCGGGGAGGCAATACGTGCAGAGGAGCTCAGATTGAAGGCGACAGGACTACTGGTTAACAAACAACACGTGATGCACGAAGATATGAACTCTCTCAGCAGAGAGCAAATCATTGAAAAACTGGAAGAATTTAAGAATATAGCTGTTGGGAGGATGCGTAACGTAACGCCAGACAAAGATGTTCGGGTTCAGATAGTCGAAAATAGCGAACAAGTGGGAGATTCTGGGAAATAACACCGTCACGGGGGGTGAACGCTCACCCTGATCGGGAGATTCCCAGATCGGGCATCAATTTCCGTGAAGACATCCGAATAATTGTTCGGGAAAAAGAACCCGATCCTTTCGGATCGGGCTAAGCGAGGAAATATTATTTTTATTCTCGGAGGAAACAATGAGAATAATTCACATATATAATCAGCAGATCCAGTTGTCAAGTTTTCAGGATCCTGAACCCGAACAATTGTTCGCAACAAGTATGCTGGATCCTAATCACGCTGGATTTTCACGCTGGAAAAAAAATAAAAAAAAACTTGCACATTACTTGAAAATAGGAAATAATTACCTATATATATATTATACATAATAAACACGGAGGTAATACAATGTATGTAAAAGCAATTAATCGTAAGCACAGAAACGCAATCAGCAAATTCAAAAACAGAATTGCGTTAGATATGTTAGCTAAAACTGATTACAACAAATTAAAGAAAGTGAGGAAGAAACTAAATGAAACAAAAAACTAAACTATACTTTGCTTATGGGTCAAATCTTAATTTGACCCAAATGGCACATAGATGTCCAAATGCTAGACAGTTGGGTGCACAGTATATTCCTAATTGGAGATTGGTATTCAGAGGTGTAGCAGATATTGAGCCAACAAGAAGTAGCAACGTAATGTTACCTGTTGGTGTTTGGGAGATTACTGAAGAGTGTGAGAATAGCTTAGATATTTATGAAGGTTTTCCACATCTATACAGAAAGATCAACGTCAATGGTATGATGACATACACTATGAATCAGAAAGATGTATCTGTTCCTAGCACACATTACTTCAATAGCATCTTGGATGGGTACAAAGACTTTGGTCTTAAAACGAATCATCTGTATGAGGCTTTGGGTTGGTCGCATTACAAGTCAACGCAGTTTGACGCACCGATTAGAAAGCTTAAACCAATCGAGATTCTTCGTCATCGGGCAAAGATTTGATCGGGAAATAAGTTGATCGGGAAAAATCCTTGTCAGGATTTTCCCCTGAAGGGTGGCTTCGCCACCCTTTTTTTTTATATATATAAAAAAAATTTAAAAAATTTTTAAATTTTTTAAAACACGAACAATTGTTCGTGATCCAGCCCGTAGGGCTGGAAAAAAAAACTTTAAAAAAATCAATGTTTTACTTGAAATATAGGTAATAAATGACTATATATTATATATAACATTTTAAACAACAAACACGAAAGCGAGGCAAAAATGTTTACAAGAAATTCATCACCAATAATAGGTATTGAAATTGAAACTACACTTAGAAATTGCAACGATGAAAACGTTGGAATACGCAAGATCAAAGACGCACTTGAAAATTGGGATATCAATAATCCAATTGATTGGTGCACAGTAAAACGTGATGATACTTCCAGTGCTGAAACAGTATTTGAAATAATACTACCACCAATGGCTTACGATGATTTAAGAATTGCTTCTGCTGTTGCAGATAGTAATTTATTCTTTTATCTTCAAACAATTCAAAATGCTCTTGAAAGTATTAACGCAAGAATTACAGTAAAATGTGGTGGTCATGTTCATTTTGGTATGGAATGGCTAGACACTACAAAACAGAGTGTTAATGATTTTAATCAAATGCAGATTAATGCTATACGTGTTAGCAATCGTTTTTACTCTGATAACAAAACAGACGTTATGCCGTTTCAACTAGCTAAAGCAGTTGGTTATCGCTATGGTTTAAACCAACAGATCTTTAATAAGATTTTACCAAATAGCAGAACCAATAACACTTATTGCAGACCAATAGATAATAAAGTCACTTCAAGTGAATGGAATAATTCCAATACACTTGAACAATTAAACAGAGTTATTGGTGGCAAGTTCAATGCAGTTAATTATCAAAACTCTTGGAATGGTAAAAAGACAATTGAATTTAGACAGAACTCTGGGTCCATTGAAGCAGATAAGATTTTAAATTGGGTCAAACTAATTACTAATCTTTACAGAACTACAGACAGAGAGTTCTTACAATATCAAAATGATCTTACAGAGAATACTACACCAGATCAGCCTTATAGAATTGGAACAAGACTTGCAGAAATTTGGTCCATGTGTAGATCAGAAGACGGTGCAAGTGTTCAAGATTTGATGTTAGCGACAGGTACAACACGTTCAAATATTGCAGGACGTATATCTGAAATGCGATCACGTTTTGGTGACGGTGCAATTGTCACAAGTACACAACAAGCCAATGGTAGGTCCTATGGGTCAGGTGATGAGTTCGCAAGTTATAAAATCTTAAAGACTTTTAGAACTGGTGATAACACTGTTTCAATACTACCTGACAATAGAGCAGGCAATCCGTCAATATGGAATGGTATCAACGATGATTTATACGATTACTTTCACAGCCGTGCTGAGAGATTTCAATAGGCTCTCAGCCTCATTAAAAAGAGCCCACTTCGTGGGCTCTTTAGGGAAAAAAAGCCGTGCTTCGCACGGCTTTTTTTATTCCGTGCTTCGCACGGGATCGGGATTTTGACCCAACTGACGGGCTTCTAATCGGCAGGTACCCTACTGTATCGGATATCGGATCGGCTCGCTTCGCTCGCCATAAGACCCCCCTTCGGGGGGACCCTGCTCGGTGCCCTCGCAGGGCAAGTTTTAAACAAACGCTCAAAAAAATTTTTCAAAAAATTTTACATTGATTTTAGGAAAAAATTACCTATATATAATATAGAAACAAAAAGAAAGTGAGGTATGACATGAAAAGATACAAACTAGAGGGCAAAGTTTTTGAAGCTGAAGATGCTAACGGTGTGATTGACTTCATGCGTAAGGATTCTTGGTCTGCAACACAGAGTGATAAAGAATTTTTAAGAAAAACAGCTAAATATGCAAATATGTGGTCAGGGGATACGTTTCGATATGACTCAAAAGAGGTTCTGGTCAAGGATTTATTGTCGTCAGGACTATTGGAAGAGGTGCAAGATGGAAAGAACTAAACATAGTAAGTGGAAAGCAAGTGATTTATTTGAAATACGTAAGAAACTTGGCTTGACACAAGCAAAAATGGGAGAGAAAATAGGAGTTTCACCTCGTATGTTTAGGTTCTATGAGTCTAAAAATGCAAAAATATCGTTAGTTATGGAGTATGCGATGAAATATTTGGTTGAAAAGGAGTTAGGCAAGGAAGAATTTGCTAAATTAACTCCTTTTGAACGTGAACGTATGGAAAGATTGCGTAATGCAATAGCTGAAGAGTTAGAAAAGGGTGATGACCACCCACAATTTAGTCTTATTTTTAGGATGTGCCGTCAAGCAATAAAAGAATTTGATAACATATTGTCAAAATAAAAAAAATATCGTAGTGTCTTTTTAATAGCTATTAAAAGGGCACTACATATGACACCTCAACCACAACAACCTAGACCATCTCCACAAGGACAAACACCTTTATCTATGAATATGAATGTATCTCCTGAGAAAAGGAGTGCGTTAAAGAATTATCTTGAGGGTTATAAAGATGCGATCCAGAAAAAGAGCATGGATCAGCTTTTACCGAACATATCAACACCTCAAATGCCTATGCAACAACCTATGCAACCACCGATGATGCCACAACAACCACCAATGATGATGAATATGGGTGGTGTTGTTGATGTTTTTGAGCCACAGTATATGAGCAATGGTGGAAATGTATTTACATCAAACATAAAAGTAAAAGAAGGTGATACGATTGGTGGTCGTGAACTTAAAGAACTTAAAGATGAACGTGATCGTTTAATGGAATTAGATTATGGTAGTCCTGTAAGTGCTTTTGATAGAGTGCTACAAGGAAATATTGGTTATGATGAAGGTGCTTTAGATGAAAAGTTAACATTAGCAGCACAAAATTTAAAAAATACTTTCAACTCTTTTGGTGGCGGCCCTTATGATGGTGGTCAATTTTTCGATATGCCTTTTAAACCAAAAGAAGACGTATCTGATGATGATCTAAGAATGGATGAAGACGAAGTTGAAAGTATCAATCCTATGTATGAAGATTTTAAAAAATCACAGGAAAGTATGTTTGCACCTTTTGTAAATAAATTAGGTAGTTTTATGGGTTATGATGATCCATTTGATTTATATAAAGCAACACAAGCTACAGATGCTGCATATTTTGAAGGTCAAAAAGATAGAAAACGTGATCAAGACAGAGCAGCGGCAAAGTTAGCAGAAGAGCAGAGGATGCGTGACATGATACAAGGTATGTTGCCACCAACAACTGCTGATTCTGATCCTACACAGGGTGGTATAGGTGGTATGCCGACAACACCTGATCCAGATGCACCTGAAACTGATACCGTTGAACCTGATTACAGTAGTGTTGTTGTTCCTTCAGATAGAGTTCCAGATTTTACTATACCTGAATTACCAAGTTTACCTGAAACATCACCATTATTACCACCGGGTATATCACCAGAGTTGATAAGAAATTTACTTGCGATGCAAGGTTCTTCTGTAACTAATATGCAAGAAGGTGGTTCTGTAAATAAGCTTGACAACGCAGTTGATAATTTTTTAAATTCTCTTAAAGGATGACAATATCGAGATCACAAATCCCTAAACAAATCAGTAAAGGAGCAAATAAGATGATGAAGAAAAAGGGTTATAAGATGGGTGGAAAAGTTAAAATGAAAAAGGGTGGCAAGGTTAAGAAAAAAGGCTACGCTATGGGTGGTAAGGTTTCACCACGTAAAATGATGGCTAAAGGCATGAAGATGGGTGGCAAGGTCAATAATCTTAAAAAGGCTATCAAGAAAGTAAAGGCTAAAACTAAAAAGAAGTAATGCCGTATTTACAGAGTAATATACCTCACTTCAAGTGTTGGGTGAGGAGGGAGTACACCTGTAATCACGAAAAATATCACGGAGAGTTCTTACACGCTATGGCGATAGCTGTGACGACTATCCCGAACAGATGTTTAAGTTTTCAGGTCATATTCACAGGTTGTGAAGCTGATGGAACAAAAAGTCCTAATGTTCATGGTGGAGCTATGTGGGCGAGGATGCCTATTACTGGTTTGATGGCTGACATTCCTGTAGAAGAATGGCCCGATCCGATGGATACACATGATGCACAGCCTTGGGATTGTTCATCTCATACTCATGCTGTTTACACTTTAGATAGAGCTACACCTTGCCCTTGGTTAGCAAAAATAGGTAGTGAGATGTATCCAGCTAAGTATTTGTTCACAGTTGACTACACAGATAGTGAAATAGCAGATGATCCTGCACAGCATAAGCAGAGCCATGTTATGTACTTGCTTGATGCAGGAGAATGGACGGGTAATCTTGTAGCTTTGCCAAACAACAGAGTGCGTGTGACACATCCTGCATGGTTTGAAACAGGTGAAGGTGCACCAGATTTTAGACCATCTCAGCATATACATTATTCAAAATCTGATTTAGATTACACATTAGATGTAAACAGGATTTTTGATAATTTGTATAATGACGAATAATTTTAACATTCCGACAGAGTATCTCACAGATGATGAGATGTCTAAACTCGGTGAGATTGTTAATCGTTTAGATGATTTAAACAAAAGAGATACGTATCAGACAAAATTTATAGATTTTGTAAAACACGTATGGCCCGCCTTCATTGAGGGTAAGCATCATAAGATATATGCAGAGAAATTACAGAATGTAGCAGATGGCAAATCAACACGTTTGATTGTTAATATGCCACCACGACACACCAAATCAGAGTTTGCAAGTTATCTGTTTCCCTCTTGGTTAATGGGTCGAAAACCGACAAGCAAGATTATACAGGCGACACACACATCTGAGTTGGCTGTGGGTTTTGGTCGTAAAGTTAAGAACTTGATTGATTCACCAGAGTTCTCTGACATATTTCCTGATGTAAATCTAGCATCTGATGCGAAAGCATCTGGTCGTTGGTCTACCAATAAAGGTGGTGAGTATTATGCTGTTGGTGTCGGTGGTGCTTTAGCTGGACGTGGTGCTGACTTGCTTATTATTGATGACCCTGTTTCTGAACAGGATGCTTTATCTCCTTCTGCTTTGGACAATATCTATGAGTGGTACACTTCAGGTCCACGTCAGAGACTTCAGCCGGGTGGTTCGATTATTATTGTTATGACACGATGGAGTGTCCGTGATCTGACTGCCAAAGTATTGAAGAAACAGGCAGAGGGTGGTGCAGATCAGTGGGAAGTTGTTGAGTTTCCTGCAATATTTCCCGACACAGATAATGTATTATGGCCCGAATATTGGAAAAAAGAAGAGCTTGAAGCAGTACGTTCTTCTATTCCTGTTGGTAAATGGAACGCACAGTATTTGCAGAATCCCACTGCTGAAGAAGGTGCGATTATCAAAAGGGAGTGGTGGAACATCTGGGAGAACGATGATCCACCACACGTAAGTTATATCATACAATCTTATGATACTGCATATAGTAAATCTGAAAGAGCCGATTATTCTGCGATCACCACTTGGGGTATATTCACACCTGTAGACGGTGAAAGTGAGGCTATCATTCTACTTGATGCACAGAGAGGACGTTGGGATTTTCCAGAATTAAAAGAAGTTGCACATCAATTATATAACGAATACGATCCTGATATGATATTGATAGAACAAAAAGCGACAGGTATGCCGTTGACACACGAACTAAGACGCATGGGTATTCCTGTGACACCTTTTACGCCAAGTAGGGGTGCAGATAAGTTTACACGTATGAACTCTTGTGCTCCTGTCTTTGAAAGTGGCATGGTTTGGCGACCTGACACAAGGTTTGCAGACGAAGTTGTAGAGGAATGTGCATCGTTTCCAAATGGCGAATATGACGATTTAGCTGATAGTATGACACAAGCTATCTTGCGTTTTCGTCAAGGAGGGTTTATCATCACTCCAAACGACTACGAAGATGATGAATATTACCGAGAGAAAAGGGAGTATTATTAAGCTGTGGAAAAAGGTTTTGGCATTGGTGATGCAAACATTTTTGACTTACAGAATGTTTTTAATCCTGTAAAAAAGTTTGCTAGTGATGTCATAGCCGATGTCAAAGAAAACAAAGCAGACTTATTTCCCTACATGGGTATTGGTGCTACAACTGACATAGCTGGTTTTCCTGCTGATATATATAACTTATATGGTCAATTACGAAAAGGTGTAGGTTCTCCTACATTAGCAAGTATACTTGGCCCTGAAATTGAAAAAATTGCAGGTTCTGAAGCTCTCTTAGAGAATATATCTCTTCCTGCATTAAAACAAATGGGTATTGAACCTAAAAGGGGAACATATACCGAAGATTTAGGAAGAATTTTAGGAATACCGGGTGGTAGTTTAGCAGTAAAAGCTGGAACAGATATTAGCAAAGGACTCGGAGAAGTTGCACTAAAGGCTCTAAAATCAGATGAGGTTGCCATAACACCTGAAGGTTTTGCAATGCCTGTTCCAAAAGATTCTTCCGTTCTTGAGATGAGTGGTAAGGCATCTGGTGTTGGTCAATACTCTGATGAATTAACAAAACAGATAGAAGGTTTAGCAGATACCAACCCTGATATATATCAGTCAGCACAAGCTATGATTAAGGGTAATAATCCTGAAGATCGTATTAAGAAAATGATTGAATCAAGATTAGCACCAAAGCAAAAGATTTTGACAGAACAAAAAACTGAAGATTTAAATTTTGTTCCCGTTGCAAAAACTTTTCCTGAAGATCCAAAAATGTATTTAGAGCAAAATTACAAGTATAAAGACCCTAATGTAACAAGAAATGAAACTTCTAACTTATTTAATTCAAGAATGAATTATAATAATCAACCTTATTCTCTTGAAGAAAGAAATAAATTTGTTAGAGAAAGACCTATTCACTTTAATTCTGTTGTTCTTGCTAGAAAGGCTCTTACTGATAGTCCTGATGGTCGGTTAACTGGTAAAGAAATATATAATAAAATTAAAAATGCTCAGTTAAAAGCTGGTGAAGAATTTAATGTAGATACTGGTAAATTAAAAATTTCTTATGCTGGAGTTAGAGACAAAGAATTAAAAGATACAGGATTAAACAAATTAAAAGATAATGATGATATATTTGAGTTAAGTCCTGATCAACAAACTTTAATAAATTTAAGCAATCCTGAAAAAATTGACCCTAGTTCGTCTGCTTTGTTATCTCCTAAACTAGGAGAAGCAGCTAAAACAAATATCTCTTTAAGACAAAATCAAATTGTTTCAAGAAGTAATTTTATAAGTGATTATGGTGGTAGACCAAATCCTACAAAAATTGGTGAGGATGATTTTGATCAAATACCTTTTACTGAAACTGAACAGTTTTATGTTGGTGAATCTTATCCAAGAATGTTTGAAGACAATCAAAGAATAGGTGGAGAGAATTTAGCAAAACAAGAAAGTTTAGATTATGGAATAATTTCAATTAATGACCCAAACTCTGATTTCAAAGCACATATAAAAAGTGATGTTCCTTCTGAAATTGCAAAAGGTAATATTGCTTGGTCAAGAGTTTCCGTAAGAGAACATCCTAATGGCAAGAAATATCTTGTTCCAGAAGAGTTTCAATCTGATTTACATACGAAAGCAAAAGGAACATCACCTACAAGACCCGGTATAGGTTATAAAGCAAGTGAAGAAAAAATACAAAAATTAACTCTTGACCAAGAAAATAAATTTTATGTTTTTGAACAAGAAAAGAGAAATTTAGAAAACAAAGTTTTTGATGACACCAATGAAGAAGAATTTTTTCTTGATTCTTATCCAAAATCAAATTACTCAGTCATGGGAAAAAATGCTAATGATTTAATTGATCTTAAATCCTCATTTGAGGATGCTATAGTAGAGTCTTTAGCTGATCCTAATTTTAAAGAATTTAATAATGATATAACTAGAAGCGAACTTACTGGTGTTGCTAGATTTGTATCTCGTGTAAATAAAAATTTTAATGAATTTACAGAGTTTGCTTCCAGATCAAGACCTATTGATTCTGTAACTGAATATTTTAAATCAAAAAAAATAAATCCTGCTCATCAAAAATATATAAAAACAAAAAAAGATTTAGCTGAAAAAATTTTTGAAAAAAAATATGGTATTTCACCAAAAGAAAATAATGCTTTAGTTATATCTAAAATACAAGATTATAATAAAAAAAGAGGAATAAAAGCAGTTTTAGATCCAGAATATGAATTAGATAACATTGAAAATAATTTAGAACTTTCAATGAAAGAAGCTGTAAATACAAATGATTATGGTTTTAGTAATGTTAGTTCTTTACATTCTAATATAACAGATTTAACAGATGGAATTGATGGTCTACCAGAAATAAAAAAATCAATTTATTTAAATACATGGAAAACAATTCAAGATTTAAAAAAAGACCCAGAATTTAAAAATGTTGAATATAAAGATACATACGTAAGAAATAAATTTTTTGAAAATGCTGACCCGACAGGTGAATTAGAAATTAAAGAAGTATTTGATTTAAATAATATTGAATTAGAATTTGAAGTTCTTATGGATTCTGTCGAGCAATTTATTGATGATATATCAATACCAGATTCTGATGTTAGAAGAAATATTGACTATTTAAGTCATCTTGGTGATAGACAGCCTATAAATTCTTCAGGAGTTTTTAAATTAGATGGTGACTTTAATGTTTTAGAAAAATATTTTGATGCAAAAGATAATTATTCAGAAGCAACAGAAAAACTTACATCAGCACAGAGCAGTGATCTTCCATATTCTCCTTTACCAGAACAAGGTGAATGGACAAAAGTTTTAATGAGAGATTTAGTTAGAACTGCAGCTGACAGAGGTTTAGACGGTGTGGTATTGCCAAACGCACAAGCTTATCGATATGCTGGTGGTAGAAGTGATGAATTAATAAGAGGCTATAAAAACACAACTATACCTACATTTAAATCTGTTGCGAAAGAAATTGGTGAAGATGTTGATACAATTGAATGGAAAGGTTGGACATCAGGAGGACAAGGTGAAGCTCATCTTACTGATTTAGCTGATAACAATCATTTAGTAATACCTGTAAACAAAAACTTGTCAGGAACATCAACTAGAGGTTATAAAGAAGGTGGACAGGTAGGTTCTTTAGCAAATGTAAATGTTCTTGATTTAGGAGAAAGAGTAAATGGCTGAAATACCATTGGGTCCAGGCGGCCCTCAAGCAGATATGATAGAAGAAGCAGAAGAGCTTGATATTGTAGAAGTTCCAGAGCAACCGAACATTACTGAGTTAGATGATGGAACTGCAATTATTGGCGAGATGCCAGAAGAGCCTATGCCATCTGATGAAATACCATTTGATGCTAATTTAGCTAGTTTTATTGATGAAGCAGATTTAGGTAAAGTTTCTGATGATTTAGCTCAGTCAGTGAAAGATGACATATCATCTCGTGATGAATGGGAACAAGTATACAAATCTGGATTAGAGTTGCTTGGCATCAAATATGAAGATAGAACTGAACCTTTTGATGGTGCAACAGGTGTAATTCATCCTTTGTTGTCTGAATCTGTCACACAGTTTCAAGCACAGGCTTATCGTGAATTGTTACCAGCAGGTGGTCCCGTTAGAGTTCAAGTTATGGGTCAAGAGACACCTGAACTTGTTGCACAGGCTGAACGTGTTAAAAATTACATGAACTATGAGATTACTTGTACAATGGAAGAGTTTGATCCAGAGCTTGATCAAATGCTTTTTTACCTTCCAATCGTTGGTTCAACATTTAAAAAAATATATTTTGATCCGTTACTGCAAAGAGCCGTTAGTAAGTTTGTCCATGCTGAAGATATAATCGTACCATATTCTGCTACAGATTTGTTAACGGCTTCTCGTGTTACTCACGTAGTAACTATGAGCAAAAACGATATTCGTAAATTACAGCTAACAGGTTTTTATAAAGATGTAGATTTACCAGACTCTGATCATAGTGCCACAAGCTATACAGATATTAAAGAAGAGCTTGATAAAGCTGACGGCACTTATCCATCATCTTATGATGAAGATTTAATTATACATGAAGTACATACAAATCTTGATCTTGTTGGATTTGAAGATAAAGATGAACAAGGTGAAGAAACAGGATTAAAATATCCTTATATCGTTTCTATCTTAGAAAAAACAGGCGAAATACTATCTATTAGAAGAAACTATGATCCAAACGATCCTCTTATGCGTAAAAAACAATATTTTGTGCATTATAAATTTTTACCTGGTTTAGGTTTTTATGGATTTGGTTTAACCCATATGATGGGTGGTTTAGCTAAAGCATCTACAAGTTTATTAAGACAATTAATTGATGCAGGAACATTAAGTAATTTACCTGCTGGATTTAAAGCTAGAGGTGCAAGAATAAGAGATGAAGATACACCTTTGGCACCCGGTGAGTTTAGAGATATTGACGTAGCAGGTATGGATGTACGTCAATCATTGATGCCATTGCCGTTTAAAGAGCCATCATCTACTTTGTATCAATTGCTAGGTACATTAGTAGACTCTGGTAGACGTTTCGCTTCTATGGCTGATATGAAGATCAGTGAGATGGGTGGAGAAACACCTGTTGGCACGACAATGGCTATCATGGAACGTGGCACAAAGGTAATGAGTGCTATTCATAAAAGACTTCATTACTCACAAAAACAAGAATTTCAATTACTCGCACAAGTGTTCGCCCAAAATCCAAAACCTTATCCATATCAGGTGCCGGGTGCTCCTCCAATGATTATGCAGACTGACTTTGATGATCGTATAGATGTCATACCTGTCAGTGACCCGAACATTTTTTCGATGTCACAAAGAATATCGTTATCACAAACACAATTACAGTTAGTTCAAAGCAATCCAGAACTTCATGGTGGTCAACAGGGATTGTATCAGGCATATCGTAAGATGTATGAGGCATTAGGTGTGTCAAACATAGATCAAATATTACCACAGCCTCAACAGCCACAACCTGTTAATCCTGCAAAAGAAAATCAAGAAGCCATGCGTGGTCAAAGATTACAAGCGTTTCCACAACAAAACCATGAAGCTCACATTGAAGCTCATTTAGCTATTTTATCTACGCCTGTAGCTCAAGTTAATGCAACAATTGTTATGACTTTGCAAGGTCACATACAAGAACATATAGGTATGATGGCTGAAGCTATGGCACAACAAGAAATTATGGCTGAAATACCACAAGAGCAACAAATGATGATGCAACAAAATCCACAGATGATGCAAGAAATGCAAACACAAATACAAGATCGTGCTGCTGTTATTATTGGTGAGTTGACTGAAAAATATGCACAAACTATTCAACCAGAAGGAGACTCTAATCCGTTAGTTGAAATAAGAAAACAAGAATTAGCAATAAAAGGTGCTGAATCTCAACGTAGAGCTCAAGAATTTGAACAAAAACAAGAATTTGAAAAAGAAAAAGAAAAAAATCAACGATTAGTTGATCAACAAAGAATTGACATTTCAGAAGAGGCATTGAATGATAAAACACGTATTGCAGAAGAGCGTATCCAAGCTCAAAGAGATATTGCTAATGCTAACAACAATAGGAGAAACTAAATTGGTTAGTTCAATTAGAGAAAAAATATATCAAGTAGAAAAAGAAAAAAAGGTTGAGAGAAGAAAGGCTAAAGAAAAAGCTAATAATCCTGAACCAGTATTTAAAGAAGTAAAAGAACCAAAGGTTGAAAAAGTAGTTGACAGTGGTGAAGTAAAGGCTACACCTAAAGTTGCAAAACCAAAGATAAAGAAAAAAGGCAGACCTAAAAAGGAGAAATAGATATGTCTAAAAAAGGTATGAGAGCAGGAATCAAAGGCAAAAATGTCACTTCTCGTCAAAAAGATAGAATAATGAGAAGGTTGCAACTATTAGGACCTGACGATCAGTACACACCACAAGCAGTTAGAGATCAAATAGATTATTTAACTGGTATGCTTAAAGGTAAAGGAGCAGCAGGTCGAGAGGGTTACAAAGAAGGTGGTTCCGTTAAGAAAAACTTAAAAGAAGTTCCTGAGGGTAATAAAGGTTTGAAAAAATTACCAACTGAAGTTCGTAATAAAATGGGTTTTATGAAAAAAGGTGGAATAGTCAAAGGTGGCACATCTTCACAAATGACAGGTAAGGAATATAAAGGTATTTTTTAGTGTCTAAACGAAGAAAAGGTTTTCCGACTATAGAAGAGTCGATTAAATTTTTTGAGGGTATGACACCAGCACAGAGACAAGCTATGCGTAGAGGTATAGAAAACGCAAGAGCAAACAAAAAAAGAAAAGTAAAATATGATATAGACCCATTTTCAGGACAAATGGGATTTCGTTTTAACAAGGGGGGTATAGTTAGTAGGGTTAGAAAAACAAAGTATTTTTAAATGATTGATCCAATTACATTATCTGCCGCTGTTAGTGGAGCGACAGCCGCTTACAACGGCATAAAAAAAGCCATCTACATGGGCCGTGAGATTGAGGATTTATCGAGCCAATTGTCAACGTGGATGAAAGCTGTAAGTGACGTAGACAATATACATAAAAACGCTAGTAACCCTTCAACATTCGATAAATTATTCAACGGCTCTGTTGAAGAAGTAGCCATAGAAAGTTTTGCCAGTAAAAAGAAATTAGCCAAACAAAGGGAAGATCTTAAAAATTTTCTTGTAGCCCATTATGGAATGACAGCATGGGATGATCTTATTCGTGAAGAAGGACGGATACGCAAGGCACGACAAAAAGCAGTATACGCAAAACAAGCACAACAACGCATGATAAGAGATTATACAATCATGGGTATAGCCTGTTTAATAGGTTTCTCTGCTCTTGGTTGGATGATTTGGATTATTAGTAAAAGTGTAGAGTAATGATTATGTTGTATAATTTAATATATTACTTTCTTTTATTTATATGTGTATTTTCTATTTTAGCAATTGTAGTATTTGCAAGAGATAAAGAAACTACGACTTGCCGTTTAGCAAAACAACTGTTAGAAAATAAAACAAGAGTTTGTGTTTATGTTGGAGCAAATTATACGCAATGGAATGAATTTGTACCAATTGGTGCAGGTGAATGTCCAAGAGAGATAAGGTGTAAGTACCGACCTAATGAGAAACCATTTACGCTTAAAAACGTAATAAAAAGCATAAAGGATAGCTTTAAATGAGCAAAAAATTACAAAAAGGCAGTCAATATGAAAAATTTGATTTAGATGGTGATGGCATTGTAAGTGACCAGGAACTAAAACGATCTGAACATATGATACGTCTTGAGAACTCTGATAAAATGCAAGATCAACAACGTATGCTTTGTTGGGTATCATCTGTATCATCAATCATTTTAATAGTGTTGGTTATGTCACCTGCAATACCAGATGCAAGAGTTGAAATGGTTACGGCTTTACTTTCGACATATGTTGTGGCAAATTTAGGTATCGTTGCTACTTTTATGGGAACGACTGCTTTCACTCGTTCAAAGGAGAATAGTAAATGAGTTATCCAATGCCTATGAATATGATACAGCAACTCTTGATGGGTGCACCACGTACACCAAGTGAACCAAGTTCTAATGAAGATTCTTTTCAATTCGATCAACCTAAATCTCCTTCAGAAGATGATTTACGTAGATCACAGTTTATGAGAAATCTTATGGGTGGTTTTAGATCGCCTTTTGGTGGATTTGGTAGATCGCCCTTTATGGGTGGCTATGGATCGCCTTTTGGTGGATTAGGTATGTTTGGTATGTCACCTTATGGTGGTTATGGTGGCTATGGAATGTTTGGTGGAATGATGAACCCATTTATGGGTGGTATGGGTGGTTTTGAGGTTTTCCGTCAAAGATCACCATATGGAATGAGATTTCCTCAACAACCTCAACAACTAGCAGCAGATAGATCAACACTTGTTACAGACCCAACAACATATTATAAGGGAGATGCTTCTACACCAAATTTTCAACCTATTGTAAGTCAACCTATTGTAAGTAATCAACCAACACAACAACCTTTTCAAAGCCCTAATCCATTTATGAACCCTTTCATGGCTGGTTTAGGAAGCATGATGGGTAATATGTTTAGTGGTGGTTATGGCTCGAATGTATCTAATACACAAGCAAATGTAGCTCAATAAGTAATGACATGGTTATTAGTTGTATTTTTATCAGGAACAGTTCAGGAAAGTGTCTACTTCAGTGATTTGGATTCGTGTCTTAGAATTGCACAAAAAATTAGGTCACAAAACTATGACCCTTCCCTCGCAGGGGATAGCAAAATTTGGGTCAAGGCTTATTGCGTACCTAAAACAGTACCTAAAGAGAAAGGACAATGAAGACCCAAAATATTTGCAGGGTAAAAATAAATGATAGAACAAACAGTTAGTGATGTAGAAAACTTTACTAAAACTATTAATGTTAATGAAGGTGGTGGTAGTGATGTTGAAGCTGGTATTCAATTCATCTATCATATGCGTGAACATTTAGTTGATATTGGGATTGCAACAGTATATGGTTTAGTTGTATATGCACTATTTTTATGGATTACTAAAACAATAAAGGGGTAGTTATGCCAAAAGACGCTTGTTATCGAAAAGTTAAAGCTAGATATAGAGTTTTTCCATCAGCGTATGCTTCAGGAGCTATTGCTAAATGTAGAAAAGTTGGTGCAGCTAATTATGGTAAATCAACTAAAAAGAAAGCCACTGGTGGCATTGTTAAGATGGAGAATGGTGGTGAAGCCAAAAATAAAGATAAAAAGAGAAATACAAAAAAAGAAGCTATTGCAGGATCATTAGCTTTAGGTGCTTTGCCTGCGATTATGGCAACTGGGTTTTATATTTCAGATAAAGCCTATAAAAAATCTCCTGCTTATAAAAAAGCAAAGCAAAGATTTGATAATCGTGTAGCTGAAATGGATAAAAAAAGAGTTAAAAAATCTTTAAAGAAGAAAGGTTTTAAATTCTCTGGTGGTGGTGCAGGGGGTGGTAGTTTCGGACAATTTAGCACCATAGGTCGTACTAAAAAAATGGCAAAAGATATGCCTGATATGAAATTTTTTAGTAAAGGTGGATTTATTGCTAGAGGCTGTGGTCAAGTTGAAAATTCAAGGCGAAAAAAAACTAGGACTTTTTAATGGCTGTACGCAAAACAAAAGCTGGTTTAGCACTAAAGCGTTGGTTTAAGGAGGATTGGAAAGATGTCAGGACGGGGAAGACTTGTGGGAGAAGCAAGGGTGAGAAACGGGGTACTCCATATTGCCGCCCCTCAAAGAGGATCTCTTCTAAAACCCCAAAAACTTCTGGAGAGATGTCAAGATCTGAAAAAGCCAAAAGAATTGCTCAAAAGAAAAGAATAGGACAACCAGCAGGTAAACCTAGAAGAGTAGAAGCAGCAAGGAGAAAGAAGCGTGGCACGAAAAAAAGGTAGTATGAAAGGTTACACTATAAAAAGTGGTGATAAAAGACCTACTAAAAAGGGTGCAGGAATGACTGCCAAAGGTGTTGCTAGATATAGACGTGAAAATCCGGGCAGTAAACTTCAAACAGCAGTTACAGGAAAAGTTAAAAAAGGTAGTAAAGCAGCCAAAAGACGTAAATCATATTGTGCAAGATCATTAGGTCAATTAAAACGAAGTTCAGCAAAGACAAGGAATGATCCTAATTCAAGAATAAGACAAGCAAGAAGAAGGTGGAAATGTTAAAAACATGAGAAATGTTCGCAGGGGTGCCAGCATTTCTCACCAATTATGGGGGGTGTCTGTTTATTTTAACACTTAATCTTTGATTATTGTTATTTACAATGTAATAAAATTTTTTTTTGCAGATTAATCCCCCCACCAAAATAGGAGAATAATATGTTAGGGAGCATAATAGGACCTATAAGTAGCCTCGCTGGAACATGGTTACAAGGTCGAGTTGATAAAGCGAAAGCTGAAACAGAAGTTAAAGTGGCTAAAGCTAGAGCCGAAGCGAAAGTTTACGAGACTGAGGCTACATCTAGTTTTCTTAATGAGCAAGCTCTTACAAAGCAAATGGGTGAAAGTTGGAAAGATGAAGCGTGGTCCTTATGGTTTATAGCCGTTCTGACAGCTTGTTTTCTCCCTTGGACACAAGAGTATGTTAAAGAAGGATTTATATTTTTAGATCAACACACACCTGATTGGTTTCATCATATGCTTTATATTGTAATAGGCAGCTCATTTGGGTATAGATTTGGTAAACAGGGTTTACAGTTGATTACTAAAAAAAATGGTAAATAAATGGACGGAATAAAATTAGCCGAACATTTGTTAAAAAACATAAGAGAGCGTAAACAAGATTTTATAGTTACACTCTCTAATGGTACGGTAGAATCCATAGAGGACTATCGGTTCATTGTAGGTCAAATACGTGGCATGACTTACGCTGAAGAAGAAATAAAAGCCGCGATGAAAGGAATAGAGCTAGAAGATGGCTAAAAAACTATTCGTGCCAGAAAGATTTGCTAATGCACGTAAAAAAGGAGCAAGTATGGAAATACCTGATGCAGTTAAAAAAGGTTTTCCTAAATTAGAAGACAATCCAAATTCTAACGACCCTTCCAAATTAGAACCCTCTGCTTTGGAAAGACTTCCTCAACCAGTAGGATACAGAGTTCTTGTTATACCTTACTACATGAAGTCACAAACAAAGGGAGGTGTTTTTATACCTGATGCGACACGAGATCGTGAAAGTTTTGCAACTGTCGCTGGTTATGTCGTAAAACTTGGACCAGATGCCTATTCTGATACTGGGAAATTCCCAACAGGTGCTTGGTGTTCTGAGAAAAGTTGGATTCTTATGGGAAGATATGCTGGAAATCGCTTTAAAGTTGAGAATTTAGAGGTAAGATTGATAAATGATGACAATATTATCGCAACAATACTTGACCCTAGTGATATTTCCTATGTATAAAGAAATTGGAGAATAATTATGAATGTAGAAAATCAAAACGCTGTAGAAGAAAATGAAGTTGTTTCTATTGATGTTGAAGAAACAAACAATCAAACAAACGTATCTGAAATACCAGTTGTTCCTGAAAAAGAAGAAACCCGAACAAATGTTCAGGAAAAAGAACAATCAGATGAATTAGAAGATTACAGTGAAAACGTAAAAAAAAGAATTAATCAATTAACAGCTAAAAGAAAACAAGCGTTAGAAGAAGCTGACGCAGCCATGCAATATGCACAACAACAGAAAAAAGAGAATGATGAGTTAAAACAAAAGCTATCTAATTTAGATAAAGGTTATATTACTGAATACGGCACTCGTGTAGAAACTCAAACTGATCAAGTTAAAAAGTTGTTTAAAGAAGCTTATGAAGCAGGTGACTCTGACAAAATGGCTGAAGCTCAAGATATTATGGCTAAATTAGCTATCGAAAAAGAGAGATTAAGAATACAAAAAGCTAAATCTGAGCAGGAAGTTCAACAACAACCACAACAACAAAAGCAACCACCTCAAAAACAACAAGCACCTAGAATAGAAGACCTTGATCCAAAATTACAAACTTGGATGAAATCAAATAATTGGTTTGGAACAGACATGGTTATGACAG